>ERZ834722.523-NODE-523-length-41686-cov-7.186568_pt1 | contig 41686 bp, 41 predicted proteins | sample MGYA00519576_ERZ834722 | MGnify/ENA primary metagenome ERZ834722 (study PRJEB31850, sample SAMEA3708759) | human gut metagenome | biome: human gut; feature: human-associated habitat; material: faeces | place: China | collected 2014 ...
GACCGGGCTATGCACTTTTTCGAGCCCCTTTTATGCACTTTCTACTTGACAAACACATTTGCATAAATTATGATGACAAGAAAGGTCACAGCTGCTCCATCGAAAAAATTATAAAAGATTAAAAATGCCTCCTTTACGGAGGCATAAAATATATTAATTTTCACATTTATACAAAAACAAATGACACCGTATCATATTTCGGCGAGTTTAGCATCATTGGCATAGTTACTCCGAAGAAAAGACAAACCGCTCTGCATTAAATTACAGAGCGGTTTTCAATGTAAAATGCACAAAAAATGAAGTTTTCAAAGGTACTTATTGTGCGTCAGCCTTAAAGATATATCTAAGATAATTATAAAAATGAGGCTGAACGCTTGAGGAATCATGACCTCCTGTTGTGACATAATGCCAAACATGGTCAACTCCGTTACTTGTAAGAATATTATGATATGCTGATGGCTGACTTCCTACTGTTCCGTCCTTTCCACCTCCAGTAATCATAAGAAGATATGGACTGTTATGCGCTGGCTTCAACTGATTTTCCTGAAGCTGTCCGGGATGCATACTCAAATCAGTTCCGGGAGTTAAACCGGGAGCAGGACAAGCAGCACCTACATAAGCAAAAAGATCCGAGCGTGTAAGACCGATAAACAGCGACTCACGTCCTCCCATAGAGAATCCTGTTATAGCAGTATTTTCACGACCTGTTTTAACAGAGAAATTCTTTTCAATGTAAGGCATTAGATCTGTTACAAGATCATTAATGAAATTGTCATAATTCAATGAGTTTTCGAGATTGAGACCACTGCAGGCTTCCTGAGTCTTGCTGGTATAGATGTAAGGAAATACAACTATCATTTTTTTAGCTTCACCTTGGGCAATAAGGTTTCCGAGCATGGTTCTTGCACTGCTCATAGCAGCAAGAGAATCCTCTGTTTCCCAATACCCATGCATTGCGTATAATACCGGATATTTCTCGTTCTCATTATATCCGGGCGGAAGAAGAACATTTACATTGGTCATTCGCTCTCTTGTTGTAGAATAATACTGATATTTTGTAAGTGTACCGTATTCTACGCCTGAATGTTCCTCTGTAATGCCTGATAATGCATATTCAGATATATTATTTCTTACATTTTCCATATATGATGCTGTATCCACTTCCCCTTTTGCAGGAGTATCCTGTTTGTTTACAGGGAATTTCGTGATCTTTGCAAGCAGAAAATCCTGTATCAGTTGAAGATCGGTGCTGTCTGTTACGCCGCTCTGATCAACATCTGCCGCAAGCTTAGCTGCTGTGCTGCCAAAGCCTTCTGTACATCCCTTTCGTGCTGCTGCAAGATCAAGTGAGTTTATAACTCCGTCAAAGTTCACATCTCCGAGAATTATGTTCTTTGATCCACCTGCTCCAATGATAGTCGTGCCGCCTACAGCGCCGATTGCTTCATCAATATAAAAGTTATTCTTTGTTTCAGATGTTTCAACATATATCTGTAAATCAGAAGCTCCTGCGGGAATCAGATAGTTTTTGTTGGCAAGCTGCACCCATTCACCCTTTATGCAACTACCCTCAGCAATTGTATCATATCGCGTATCTCCATTGGCATCTGTATATTGAAGCTTCAGGTAAAATTTATCTGTCATGTCACCGTCAAAATAGGTAACGTTTACGCTGAAACTATATTCACTGCCCGGCTTAAACGCTCTTGTATCGAGCGTTTTATATGTACCGTTCCATGCCGCAGTTCTGTTCTGAACAAGGAGTGCTTCACTGCCCGCATAATTAGTTCTGCCGCTTGTAATGATACTTGAAGAACCTCTTGCTTCCCACGAACAGGTATCACCTTCAAATCCGTCGTTGAAATACCAGCCGTATTCATTGGGCTCAATTGCCTTTTCTGACAATGTGACAACAAATGTTGAAACGCTCTCTGCCGGAAGCTGTGCCCAGAAACTGTTGTCAGTATATGATAAATTCTCGGTTTTAGCAATGTTTTCAGTGCTTGATGTTCTATAACGGTCAATACTTGCGATCTGTGAATCAGTGTTTACGGAGAACTGCTGTGAATAACTCTCGGAACCGCTGTTGATCGCCACAATTGTCACCTGATCATCATCACCCTTATAAGCGGACACATAAACCCCGTCCTCAGGCTGTTCCGTTGCCTCGATACGCACATCTCCGGGACGTACATACTTGGAATACTGTGCCATGCAATAACCGCGCTTACTGATTTTGCCGTCCTCAGTCATAAGGCCATAGCTTCTGCGAATATACCACCATGTATAAGCACTCATGTTGCCTACGACCATGGCATTATGAATATTTTCAGAAACCTGAATTGCTTCGGGATATTTGTTAGCAGAATCCGCATCACTGTTAGGAACGTATACTTCGGTCATCCATATTTCCTTCCCCGAATTTTCGAGTTCAGGATAGTCCATCCACGCTCTCTGTGTTCCATACATATGTGTTCCGAATACATCACAGTTTGCCATTGCCTTGGGATTTGCCATTATTTTCTGATAGAATTTCTTTCCGCCATCCTTTACCCATGAGGCTGTCAGCGGAGCATACTGAAAGGATTCGGGGGACATAAGCCTTGTACTCGTTATTTTATCACCATAATTTGCAATGAAATCTGTTGTTTCATCCGTTGACCAGTACGTCCATTCCGAAGCATAATCAGGCTCATTCTGAACTGAAATTGAATAAAGATCAACATTGTTATTCTTCATGTATGTACCAAAATCATTGAGATGCTTGGCATAAGCGGCATAATTTGACTTAGGCAGGTGCAGCTTTCCGTTGCTTCCACCTGATTCGGTAAGATTTGACGGTGGTTCCCAAGGTGACGCAAAAACGGTAGCTCCCATTTTTGTGGCAAACTGTGCTGTTGGAAGCGCCTTGTTCCACTGACTGCTGTCAGGATTTACAAATATGCGCAGTACCGTCAGTCCAAGTTCGTCATCACCATTTCCGAATGCAGTCTGCCTTTGCGATTCAGTCAGATCTTTTCCAGTCCACTCAGGGTGGTTCATTCCACCGAAACCACGGATCGTCTGATACTCGATTGACGTGTCGATCACGCATTCGCTTGCCGCTGATATATTATCAGCCGGAAAAAATAATGTCGTTGACAACATAAGAGCGGTTGCCGTAAAACCTGCTGCTATTTTTCTCAGATACATTTTCAATACCTCCTGTTAATATTTCAGAAACATATTATTATATGTTTATTATAAACTATTAATTTCACCAATTCAATGTATTATTTGCATATTAGGTGTATAAAATGAACTTTTTCTATTGAAAAAATCATTAATATGTGATATAATCTAAGAAAAATAACAGGGAGTGATAGAACATAAACGCAAAGCGACCTCTTATAGGAATTATTACCGCCAGTGCGTGTAAAAGTGAGCAGCGGCAACTGCTGAACGGAGCAATAAGTCAAGCTCAGAAACTTGGAGCGGACACTGCAATTTTTTCAAATATTTATAATTCCTCTGAATATTACGCTGACATCAATGAAGAAAATAAAATTTATGACCTGATATCTTCCTTCAAACTTGATGGCCTTATATTAACCGCAGAGTCAATTCTGAACGAATCGCTCCAGCAGACCATACATAATAAGATAATCAGCCGTAGTGATATCCCTGTTGTTGTAGCAGGTACAATGCTCCCCGATTTTCCATGTATAAATAATGACGTTGAAACAGACTTGGAAATCGTTACAGATCATCTTGTTGAACTTCATAAATTTACTGAAATCGACCTCCTTGCAGGTCCTGCTGATAATCAAAGTTCATTGGAACGCATCAACGGATATAAGAGATCTCTGATCTCGCACGGTATTCCATTTGATGAAAACAGAGTGATTTTCGGCGATTTCTGGATGGATTCAGGCGAGACTTTGGCAAAGGAATACATAAGCGGAAAAAGAAAATTTCCACAAGCTGTAGTTTGCTGCAATGACTATATGGCTTACGGTCTGTGCGATATGCTGATCCATAACGGGATTTCCATACCACAAGATATTACAGTTATAGGGTATGAATATGTGGGAGAGCGTTTTTATCATACCCCGATCCTTACTACATTCCAAAGAAATCGTTATGCAGTTGGTGCAAGTGCAGTAAACCGATTATGGAGTTTGATGAAAAATTCAGAATATACACCTGTATCAACTAAAGGATTCCTTATATCAGGCAACAGTTGTTCTTGTGGCAGTGATGAACGTCAGATTCTAAATGAATTGAGCACAGTACGCCGTGAACAGTACTATGCTCAGCTTAATTTAACAGGAAATTTTGAACAACAGCTTACACTTTGCAATTCGATTAAGGACTATATTTATACGCTGCAAGAATTTGTATACCTAATTCGTGATGTTGCAGGAGTCTACCTGTGCCTTAAAGAAAGCTGGTACAGCTATCAGACTGAGAAATTATCTTCCGATGAATGTGAAACGGAGGATATGGTATGTTACAGGGTCATGAGTCCCGAAAATTCAAAAAGCAACGAATCGGAAAATGTTTTCCGTAAAAATGAGCTGTATCCGAATTCAATGATAGATACAGAAAAAGGAAGCGTCTTGTATTTCTGTCCTGTTTTCTTTGCTGGCCGTACACTGGGGTATTTCATTCTTCAATATGATCACCCTGACTGTTATGACACGATTTTCAGGGATTGGCTGAAAACCGCGTCAAATGCACTTGAAATGCTACGCATGAAAAATGATATCAATACACTTCTTGCCTGTAGGGAACTTTCCGCACTTCATGATTCCGTAACAGGACTTTATAATGAATATGGACTGATACACGAGTTAAAGCTTGCAGCCGAAGTCTCAGAACCTAAGGATTCGGTAATTATCATTATGGTCAAACCCTCTGTACTGACTGAAAAAAGTATCTTCAAAGGCGCAAAAACACATCTTGAAATCGACATTGATATTTCTGAAGGTCTTCAGAAAATATCTTATGGGAAAAAAGAATTTTGTGCCAAGCTAAGTGACGATCTTTACGCTTTTGCTACAGTTGGTCCATACTCTGAGGAGCATGAGATTTTGCTGACAGACAAAATAAAAACAATTATACTTCATTCCATGCTGCAACACGGGAAATACGCACTTGACTCATTTGCAATTTGCAGTTCGCGTGATATTATCAGTAACTTCAATTTCAAAGACACTTCCATGAAAATCAAAAAAGAGCTGAATAAAAAGATCAATATGCTCTCATGCGGCAAATCACAAAGATACTATGGCAGTTTCACAGAGTTAAGAAACAAAATTTACATTAAACCCGAGAAAGATTGGGATGCTCAGAAAATTTGCTGTGATTTCTGCCTTAGCTACGGTCGGTTTCGCATAACTTACAAGAATATTTTCGGAACAAGTTTTCATCAGGACGTGATTTCCGCTCGGATTTTTCTTGCAAAGTATCTCCTTATCACAACAAAAATGAACATTTCAGCTATAGCAGCACGATGCGGTTACGATGATGATAAACATTTCATGCATCAATTCAAGCAGATCATGGGCATAACACCGAATATGTACAGAAAAACTCAGTGTGCTGCGGATTAGGGAGTGTTGATACTAAGATAATATGCAGATTTTCGAGCATAAATTTTACGTAGACAAGGCAAAAAGTCGCAGGCAGGCTGTCGCCTGTCAAGACTTTTTAACGCAGGATGCGCGAAATTTTGCCGAAAAGATGCTTTGTTAGGCTTAATGTCAACACTCCCTAATTGACTTTAAGTAAGACAATTCACACACATAAGAGCCAGTTCAGTATCTTTTTGCGCAACTCTTTATTTTTAGGTACGATCTGATCTACCTTAATATAGGACTTTGTCAAAAGTTATCACGATTCTTTTTCTTCAAACATCTCCAACAATCTTTTATTTCCAATATTCATCGTCCCGAAATGCTTGATACAGCATATGACCTTGGCACAATCTTTCATTACAGCGAACGCCCTTGATATACTATCGGAACTTATAGGCTCGAAAGCTTTTTCCGCGACAAGTTCAGATGCAAGGCTTTTTGCGACCTGATACTCCACGTCATTCTCGTGTATAATACCGGCGGCGAAAGGTATCCCCTGCCGCTGTAGACTTCGATAGACCGGAATTCCGCTTCCGCCGCCGCCAATGACGAAAACCTGCGGCTTTCCCTTTATTCTGAGAGCCTCTACAGTCCCAAACATAGGTTCAAAAGTACCGCTTGTAATACCGTAAAGATCGCTGATGTAATCTCCGCTGAATATTTCCTCGGGAGTTCCTATCCTGTCCGCTTTATTATTTCTGATACAAAGTATCTTGTCGGAGAATCGCTGTGCAAGATCGAGTTCATGCAGTGTCTGAATAACGGCAATATTTCTGTTCCTTACAAGGTCTTTCAATATGTTCAGAAGCCGAAGTTTATTGTTTATATCGAGAAAAGAAGTAGGTTCATCAAGTATCAAAATCTGCGGCTGTTGTGCTATAGCCCTCGCAAGCATTATTGTCTGACGCTGACCGTCACTTATACAGCGAATATCTGTATCTGCAAGTGATGATGTGCCCGTCAGAGCCATTGCTTCACGAACAATTTTTCGGTCATTTTCTGATAAAATACCAAGTTTTCCTGTATACGGATAGCGACCCGTTGATACAACGTCCTCGCAAGTCATTTTTTCTGTTGTTATTCTGTCAGTAAAGCACACAGATAATGATCTTGCGATCTCATTCAGACTCATGGAAGTTACTGGAAAACCGTTTATATTTACCGTTCCGGAAATAAGCGGAAGCTGTGAAGCAATACTTTTCAGTACAGTTGACTTACCTGCTCCGTTAGGGCCTATGATAGTGAGGATCTCGCCCTTGCAAACTTCAATATCAAGTCCATCTACAACTATCTTTTTTCCGTACCCTACAGATAATCCCTCAGCAGTAAGAACTATATCACCCATTAGTACACCTCTCTCCTGCTATGACGGCTGAGCATTGCAGCAATAACTATAGGAGCACCGAATACAGCCGTGATAGTGCTTATGCTCAGTTCTACAGGGGCAAAGAGCATTCGCGCGATAAGGTCGCATATGAGACAGAATAAAGCTCCGCCGATGAATGATGCAGGAATGATAATTATAGGTCTGGTTGTGCCATAAATGTTCTTTATAAGGTGCGGCACTGCTATTCCTACAAAAGATACAGGGCCTGCAAATGCCGTAACACAGGCAGACAGAATACTTGACAGAAGTATAAGCGCAAATCTGAACAGTTTCAGGTTCACGCCCATATTCATGGCATAACTCTCCCCAAGCTGATAGGCGCTCATGGGTTTGGATAGCAGAAATGATACCGCTGTTGCCGCAAAAACTATAACTGCAATGACCTTGACATTATCCATGCTTATTCCCGAAAAACTGCCCATTGACCAGTTGTGAAGATTTACTATATTTGCATCGTCAGCAAAAGTTACTGCAAGCTCTGTAACAGCCGAGCATATGTACCCTATCATCACGCCTGCAATAATAAGCTGTGCCATGTTCCTGACTTTGCCAGAAAGCAGCAGGATTGCTCCCATGGAGAGAAGTGAACCGATAAATGCTGCTCCGACCATTGCCGCGGAATTAAGAAATATTCCATTCTGCATAGCAAACATCATGGAAAGTGCAACCGTTAGTTTTGCACCTGATGATATGCCGAGGACATACGGCCCTGCAATAGGATTATTGAAAAAGCTCTGCAACAGGAAGCCTGATACTGAAAGTGCTCCACCGAGGAGCGCGGCCGCAATCGCTCGCGGCAGTCGTATATCCGTCACTATTGTGTGTGCAGAACTGTTACTGCTGTTTGTAAGTGCCCGAAATACGTCACCTGCCGTCAGTTTGGTACTGCCGCTGACAAGTTCGAGAATGAAAAAAACAACAGTTAGCGCTGTAATTACTGCAAAACAAATAGTCCAACGGACAATTCTTTTTTTACTCATTACTCCACCTCAGTCAAGCTTATGAAGATAAGTAAGATCACTGCTGTCTGCGGTATCTGTAAAAACAGCATTAAGGTCGCAGATCATATCTGCCGCGCCTGTCGTCTGTTGAAACATATTCTGACCGGTACACCACACATTTCCTTCCTTGACCGCTTTAAAGTCAGCAAGCACACCACACTTCCCGATAAGCTGATCTATGCTGTCAAGTTCACCATCTATTGTGCTGTTGTAGATCAGGATATCTGCATTCTTTGCTATATCATAGAAAGTTTCGGTCTGAATATTCATCGTTGACAATGCGTTATCATCAACTTTCAGATCGTCAGCAGTAAAGATGTAGCGTCCGCCGGCAAGTTCTATCATCTTTGAGACGTAGTCACCCGGCTTTCGTATGCTAAAATAGCCGTTGGAAGTTATATAGAAAAAAGCAGCCGTTTTACGCTCGTCTTCAGCGATATCTGTAACGGAGATCTTATCAAACGCTTTTGTCTTTTCGTTGAACAGTTCCTCAGCCGCTTCACTTTCTCCAGTAAGGAGTCCATAGAGTTTCACCCATTCCATTCGTCCAAGCGGGTGAGTTTCATAGCTTGAACGCTCCACCAGCACCGGAATACCGAGAAGCTGCAACTGCTCCTTGACCTCAGGAGTATGGTATATCATGGTCGATTCAACTGCAAGTCCGCAATTTTCCGAAACAAGCGTTTCATAGTCGGGAGAACTGTATTTCCCGATATAGTTAATATTTCCTGAATCAATTGCACTACGGATAGCAGGCAGACTCCAACTGCCGGAATTGGTTGATGTCATTTTTACATCATCAAGCTTGTCTATGCTGTCAAATAAGTCCATTGCAGAAGTTGCCGCAACATAAATATTCTCAATTGGCTGCCTGATAACCGTCATTCCTGCTGTATCTTCAGGAACGTCTGTATTTTCGGGTACTATCAGAAATCTGTCGTCGCCGATAGTTACAACGGAACAGCCGTTTTCGCAGTAGTCAACGCTGAATTGCTCTGCGTATTTCAGCTCCATACTGCCAATAAAGGACATATCTGCTTTGTTTTCCTTTTCTCCGCAGGCAGTAATAAAGAGCATTCCTACTGCTGCCGCAAAGTATATCAGCCGTTTCATTCGCATTTCTCTATTGTTGAAGAATCAAAGTATAATGTGTAGTCTATCATATAAGGCTCACTCATCGCAGTGGTTTCTGCCTTGACAGGCATTTTATAGTCAAAACCTATAACATCAATATCAAATATCGAATGTCCGTCGGCTATTGTCGGAAGAAATGTTTCGTCGTCAACAACCATCTGATCGTATTTATCGCTGCTCCATGTTATCGTGGCAACAGGCTTTCCGTCTTTAACGGTCATATGTGTCAGAGACTCGATAGAAGCTCTGCCTGAACCGCCGTCGAGAGTAACTTCAACCGTATACTCGCCGTCCTCAAGACCAATAGATCCGGCCGTTTCATATCTGCTTTCGTTAAATGCCTCATCAGGGAGAGAGTCGGCACGGAAAACAAGTGTACGTCCATACCATTCCTGCTTTTTTGCACTTAATGCCGCACAATCCGTTTTCTTGTCAAGAGCCTCAACAGGCACTGTGAACACAGACTGACCGTCCTCATTTTCGGTATACTTGATCGTATTATCAGCGTTTTGCGCTTCCTCCTCAGTACCCATGAAAAGTGCATCGTAGGATTTGCTTGCAATAATAATATCTGCTGTCATGCTGCCATTATTGACGTGGAGTATGCAGTCGGCTATCTTGAACATCGATGAACTTGAATCAACACTGATATGATAATCACCGTCTTTAAGTTCATCTGCTCCGACTTCTGTCATTCCCTCATATCCGACCTCGTTCTGAGGAGCTGTTGCGTGTTCAGAAGTCTCAGCCGATGTACTCACTGTGGCTGAATCGCTGACAGTACTGTTTTTTGACGATACATTATCAGAACCGCATGACGCGAGCACAAATGCAGTAAAAAGCGATAAAGCAATAATACTTCTTTTCATATCTTACCTCTTATTTATTATATTATCAAAATCGGGCAGTAGTGACTGCCCGATACAATTATTACTTGATTGAATCTATTGCCTTCTGAGCGTGCTCAGCATAGATCTTTCTGATTTCCTCGTTCTCGCCAAGGCCTCTGATAAGGCACTCTACATCATAGCCCTCAGCCTCGAATACGGACTTCCATGAATCCGGATCGTCTCCTGCCATATCGTTATTGGCATGGTCTCCTGCTACGACCATAAGAGGTTCGAGAACAACTCTCTCGTAATCGCCTGCCTTGACCTTTTCGAGTACGTCATCAACTGACGGTTCTGCCTCAACAGTGCCTATGAAATAGTTTGTATATCCGTCCTCTGTCAGCAGATCCTGAAGTTTTGAGTATACGCTGTTGGACTCGTGCTCAGTACCGTGTCCCATGAAGCAAATAGCAGTTTTTCCGTCATCGTAGTCCTTTGTCCAGTCAACAATAGCCTGCTCAACGCGCTTGAAGTCATCATCGCTTGAGAGGAGCGGTTCGCCGAATGCAACTTTTTCAAATGCGTCAGCGTAATTTCCTACCTTAGTGTAAAGCTCGTCATACTCAATGCCCTTCATAAGGTGAGTAGGCTGTACAACAAGATTCTTTACACCGTTGTCAACAGCTCTCTGGAGTGAAGCGTCGAGATCATCGATGAGTATTCCGTCACGGCGCTGAACATGGTCGATTACGATGTTAGCTGTAAATCCGCGGCGTACCGAGTAGTCGGGAAATGTTTCTTCAAGCAGATTCTCTATAGCGCCGATAGTAAGACGACGGCTGTCATTATAGCTTGTACCAAAGCTTAAAACAAGAAGCTCGTTTTCGCCGATATCGTCCTGATTGCGGACATTATCAAGTGAAGCATCACCCGTATCATAATTTTCTTCGTCTTCTTCCTCTGAATCTGCGGGATCTGTAGCTGTCTCATCAGTTGTTGTCTCCTCATCAGTAACTGCTTCTGTAGTTACTGATGTTGATGCAGTTGATTCCTTAGAACTGTCGGATGTATCATTGCTGCCGCATGATGAGAATGCAGCGGTAACACAAGCTAATCCAAGTATAAATGCCATTATCTTTTTCATATGTAAGATCTTCCTTTCATAGAAAGGCTTGACCGCAATAAAAAAACCCTCTACATTTAGCAGAAGGCATTGCAAACAGACCCTGTTAAGAGTCTCTGAATCAGTACGATCAATACCTCGTGACCTTGACCTTTCGGTCATGTACCAACAAAGCGGCAGGTTTCCTGACTTATGCATCATTACGACATACAGCCTTCCCGATCGCTCAGTGACTATGTTTTTGTATATCGCTCCGCAATTACAGTGACGAGATCGTGCAGGAACTTCACCTGCTTCCCTTTTACCCTCCTGCCTGTCAGTAAACTGACATAGGAGGCACCGTTTGCCATATTCAATTTTGTTCATGAACCTTGACTATTATATCAGAACATTTTATAAAATGCAAGTATTACGCATATTTTATACGTTTGCAACAATCCGGATTCACTTTTTTAAACCTTTTTTGTTGTCAAGCATATACAACAAAGCGTTACATATAGCTGCCGCAACATTACTTCCGCCTTTTCTTCCCCTTGCTACAATACATGGAACTCCTGACGCTATAAGCATTTCTTTTGACTGAACAACGTTTACAAATCCAACAGGCGCGCCGATAACGAGTTCGGGAATAAAGTCTCCTGCTGAGATGTGGTCGCACAGGCGGACAAGCGCTGTGGGAGCATTTCCGGCCGCATATATAACAGGCTTTCCAAGCTTTGCTGCTTTATCAACAGAAGCCGCCGCTCTTGTAGTACCGTTTCGTTTTGCAGTTTCGGCAATATCCTCATCAGCCATGAAACACATACAATCACAGCCGTGACGTGCAAGTGCAGACTTATTAATGCCCGCTTTCGCCATATTTGTATCTGTTACAATTACTGCGCCCATATCGAGAACCTTTAATGCGGTATCAATTACATTATCCGAAAAATAGAGATTTTCTGCGTAATCAAAATCCGCCGTCGTATGTATTGCCCGTATGACCACAGGTTTTATATTTTCAGGTATCTCGGTTTTCAGCTCGCTTTCAATTATTTCAAAACTCCGCCTTTCAATATCTGCGGGAAGTACATATTCTAATTTCATACACCCTCCTTGATGATACGGTAAATAAGTTCCATATCGAGATTTTTTCGCGCATTATCAGCAATCAGGTCAAGCTGTCGCTGTCTGTACTGCCGCCTGTCAACAGAATTGCCTCCATATGTCAGTCCTTTTCGCTTGTAAAGAGCATTGATCAGCCTTCCTGAAACATCAGCACTGTCAAATATGCCGTGAACGTAACAGCCGACTGCACTGCCGTTTGAACTTCCGCCGCAGGTCGTGAGTTCGGCTTGGGTATCTTCTGTTATACCCATATGCACTTCATATCCGTAAAACTCCGAACCCGAAAGGCATGAGAAAAATCCCTGAACATTATTGAATCTTCCGCTTGTCTGAGTCTGACGCTTATCAGCGCCGAATACGGTATAACAATCAAGAAGCCCGAGTCCGTCAACCTGACCGCCGCATTCACTTCCGCTCGGGTCGGTTATTTTTCTGCCCATTATCTGATAGCCGCCGCAGATACCAAATATCGGGATATCTGCCTTAAAGCAGCTTTTTATCGTATCTGCAATGCCGTTTTCTTCGATCCACTTCATATCCGAAATAGTGCTTTTTGTTCCCGGAATAATTATCATGTCAGGCTGACCAAGTTCGTCCGCTCTTGTAACATAACGCAGTGAAACTCCCTCATACTGATTGAAAACGTCAAAATCAGTAAAATTGGAAATTTTCGGCAGACGTATCACAGCAATATCAATAAGACCATCTGCATTCTTAACGGTAAGTTTTTCAGACAAGCTGTCCTCGTCCTCAATATCGCAGGATATATATGGAACTACTCCTGCAACGGTCTTGTGTGAACGCTTTTCGAGAATATCTATCCCGTCGCGAAAAAGCGATATATCTCCACGGAATTTATTCACAACAAGCCCTTTTACCTTATCACACTCACTTTTTTCAAGCAGTTCCAATGTTCCGATAAGCTGTGCAAAGACTCCTCCCCTGTCGATATCTCCTACAAGCAGGACAGGCGACTTCACAAGTTCGGCAAGTCCCATATTTACAATATCGTCTGCTTTCAGATTAAGCTCTACGGGACTCCCTGCTCCCTCTATAACGATTATGTCGTATTTGCTCGCAAGAGCGTTATAAGCTGACATTATATCAGGAATAAGCTCCTTTTTGTGGCGAAAGTAATCTGCCGCGCGCATATTTCCGCGCACTCTGCCGTTTACTATCACCTGTGAGCCGACATCTGTTGTGGGTTTCAGCAGAATGGGATTCATGAGCGCTGACGGCTCAATTCCTGCCGCTTCTGCCTGCAAAGCCTGTGCTCTGCCTATTTCATATCCGTCCGGAGTAATGAACGAATTCAGCGCCATATTCTGTGATTTGAAGGGTGCGACCGAATAACCGTCCTGCCGCAGGATCCTGCATAGTGCAGCCGTAAGAAAGCTTTTTCCTACATTGGACATCGTTCCTTGAAGCATTATGTTTTTAGCCATTTAAGCACCTCCCGAGCGCTATGATAAGCTGTACATTTTCCTCATGCGTCCTTACAGCGATACGATAAAAACCTTTAGACAATCCTCTGAAATTTTCACAGTCACGAATAAGAATGTTCTCAGCGAGCATTCTTTCAAAAAGATCTGCGACACTGTGAAAAAGCAGGAAGTTCGCCGCAGAATCAAAAACTTTAAGTCCAAGAGAATCCAATTCGCCGATAAGGAAATGTCGTTCAATTGTTACATATTCTTTCGTTCTGCAAACGTATCCCGTTTCATTGAGAGCCGCTGTACCTGCCGCTTGAGCAAGCGTAGAAACGCTCCAGAACTGACCGCTGTTCCGTATCTTTTCAGCCGCTTTTGTACTGCCGCAAACAGCGTAACCAAGGCGAATTCCCGGCATTGCATACAGTTTGGTAAAGGCATTGAGAACAATGCAGCTATCATTGAGATGATTTTTAAGGCTGTATTTTTCGGATTCATTGGTGAATCCAAGAAAACACTCGTCACATATCAGCAAAATACCACTATTTTTACATTTCAAAGCAAGTTTTTTAAGTATTTCGGGCTGAATTAACTGCCCTGTGGGATTATTCGGAGTACACACAAAGCATATATCAAATGTACTGTTGAGCTGTCCGATCATGCTTTCTGTGATCTGAAATGAATTATCTTCCGTAAGGACTTGCTCACATATTTCGCAGTTTACTTCCGAAAGTGCGGCATTATATTCACTGAATGACGGAACAAATATCAATGCTTTTTTCGGAGCAAAGGTGCGAACAATGCGGAAAATAAGGTCGTCCGCACCATTTCCGCATACTATATTTTCTGCATTCGTTTTCTCACGTTCAGCTATCTTTTGACAGAGTTCTGTGCAGTACGGATCAGGGTAATTATAAATGCTGTCAACCGAGTCTATTATGGCTCTTTTCACGCTGTCAGGTGTTCCGAGAGGATTGATATTTGCTGAGAAGTCAAGAATATTCTCATACCTGAAAATGTTCCCTCCATGCTGTTGTGTCATATGAACCCTCCAAAAATAAAGAATCTTGCAATAGCTGATATTATCAGCATAAGCGCCGACGCTCCGTACATAAGCTTGTTGGCAAGGCGTATATCATCGGCTTCAATCGCTCTGTCGTCATTGCCTATATATTGCTTTTTATGAAGCTTTCCAAAGTACCACGCGTCCCCTGCAAGACGTAAATGCAATGCTCCGGCACAGGCTGATTCTGTCTGCGCTGAATTTGGACTTGCGTGGTTTCTCCTGTCACGCTTCCATATACGATATGCATTGCGTCCGTCAAGTCCGAAAATAGGTGCAGACGCTATCATTAGAAGGGCTGTCAGCCTTGACGGTATGTAATTCAGCACATCATCAAGCTTTGCCGCAAATCTGCCTATATCAGCATATTTTTCGTCTTTGTATCCGATCATTGAGTCCATGGTATTAACAGACTTATAGAAAAACGCTCCGACAGCACCTCCTATCCCCATATAAAAAAGCGGAGCTGTTACACCATCTGAAGTGTTTTCTGCAACTGTTTCAACTGCCGCTCGGATTATTCCGTCTCGGTCAAGCACTTCTGTATCGCGTCCAACTATCATGGACACCGCCTTGCGTGCAGCTTCGGTGTCTCCTTTTTCTGCCGTATGGCACACTTTCATGCTTTCATTGCAGAGACACTTGGCGGCGAGCATATAACAGCAGAGTATCGCTTCCACAGCGACACCAAGAATCGGGTGAACGCGATAGCATACAAGCAGCACCGCAAGCGGTACGGCGGTTGAAATTATCACAACGGTCAGTGCAAGCAATGCACCTCCCAAGCGAAGATTTTTCATGCATTTACGGACAATATTCTCAAGTGTGCTGATAAGCCTGCCGATATACCTGATAGGATGTGGTATATTGTACGGGTCTCCGATAACGCAATCAAGCAGAAATCCGAGTATTACCGGCAATATTGGTAGCAAGTGTTTCATAATACCTCTGTATTGTAAAGTTCCGAGCCGTCCCATTCACAGATATAACCGTGACCGTTTTCACAATGCCAGTCAAAATAGCTTTTTTGCGGAACAGCATATTTTTCGAGTATTGCCATTATCGTCCCTCCGTGGACGATAAAAGCTGCCGAGGAGGAAAATTTATATTTGCTGATAGTTCTTTCAAATGCACTTATGCACCGCTTGCGGAAATCAGCAGGAGATTCTCCATTAGGAAACGGCAGATTTCCGCCGCTGTCTATCCATTTCTGATAGTAAGTATCATTGGAAAGCTCCATATAGTTCTTGCCCTCAAAGTCTCCGAAGTCACATTCGCGAAAATCTTTTTCAATAATGATTTCTTGTGCGGGAAAAAGCGTCTCCGCGGTCTGAATACAGCGCAAAGCCGAACTGCTTATAAGAACGTCAGAATGAGGAAAGCGCTTGTCTTTCAGTTGCATTATGCCACAGTTACACAGAGGCTCGTCAGTAGTACCGATATAACGTTTTTCGAGATTTCCATTGGTCAAACCATGACGCAAAAACATTATTTTCATATTTTTTCTCCTTTGATGATCAACGGTATACCGCAAACCATGCGCACAACGGTCTCCGAATTTGATACAATGATACAGCCGCAGCGTCCGACATTTTCGCGCCACACACGCTCACTTTTTTCTATTGGAACAATTCCGCACCCGATCTCGTCAATTATGATCACAGCCTCTCTGTTGCGGAGGCAAAGCTCTTGCGTAAAGCTGATACTTTCTGTGCCGAGCCGCTTGACAAGTTCATGATAATTCTTGATACACCGAGCCGTCATAGTGGTTTCAGGAGCACATATCTTTCCGTCTGTTATGTCATCTTCAGAAATATTGAAATTCTGCACAGCATAGGAAGTTTTTCCCTGATATGCTCCTCCTGTTATCATTACCATAATGCTGCCGTCCTTTCTGTAAAAACTACTGCCGCAAGCATAAAAATCTCGCTCATTTGCAGAAACCACCCGCATAAGTCACCTGTTATGCCGCCGAAGTCACGATACGCTGTATGGCGATGCCACACCAGCACCAGAAACGCAGCAATTGCCGCTGCCGCTCCTTGAAACGGCTGAAAAAACAACGAGGTGCAAATACTGATGATAATGAAAATCAGTTCCATTGCAACGGTTATCCGTTTATGTGCAGGACGGACAAAGCTTTGTAGAGTGCCGCTGCTTTTTGCTGATTTAAATGTTACGGCAGTAAGTCCGCTGAGTGAACGTGATAAAACAAAACTGAGAGCCACAACTGCTGTCGTCCTGAGCGAATAGACCTGCGAATAAAGGGCTGTTTGCATAATAAGGTATATGCATAGCTTAATTACAGCAAACGAGCCAATATGAGGATCTGACATTATCTCAAGCTTTTTCCGCTTATCTCCATATGAAGCACGCGCATCGTTCACGTCGCAAAAGCCATCAAGATGTATTCCGCCTGTTACAACTATCGGCAGAAATGCTGCGGCAGAAGCAAAAAGGAATTGTCCTATACAAAGCTTACTGCATACTATCCGCCAGAGTATGAGCAGTCCGCCGATCACCGCTCCGACAAGAGGAAAGAAACCAAGTGCATAGCGTCGGTTCTCCTCTTTCCATTCTATCTTCGGCATAGGTATCCGTGAATACATCAGGAACGCCGAGCAAAGCGATCTGAACATGGCAGTTCTCCTTTCAGCAGTATCGGTATACCGTAGACACACTCAACGACATTATCCGCAAATTCGGCTATATAACGGTTTATATCGCCAAGTGTACGGATGTATTCAGCCGTACCTTCATCATAATCTATTCCGTCACTTCCCACCTGATTTGTGACTATAACGAGTTCATTTACGCTGTTCGCAAGTTTCTTTATACCTTCTAAGATTTTTTCGGTCGGGCACTTTACTACATCGCCGCAAAACATTTCATTTGCACATAGGTTTCCCATACATTCAAGCAGTACTGCGCAGTCGGTATCAAGTGATAATTCGTGAATATCAGTGTATTTCTCGATTGTTATAAAATTCTTGCCCTCGCGCATTACCCTGTGACGCTCAATTGCTTCAAAAGCATCTTTTCCGAAAGGCTGCATAGTTGCTATGTATATCTTTTTTTCGTTGCAGCAGTCAAGTATTTTCTCGGCAAAGTTCGATTTCCCACATTTTGAACCGCCTGTTACAAGCGTTGTCATTTCAGTTCAACATACCTTTCTATTGATGTATCATCAAATCTGTGCGAATTATCATAGAGCGCCAATGCTCCGTCAAGCAGAGGGATAAGCAAAACTCCTCCGGTTCCTTCGCCAAGCCTCAGTCCTGCATTTATCGGAGCGGTCAGTCCGCAAAAACTGAGCAGACCTTCACCGGCAGGTTCGCCAGAACAATGACTTGCAAGCATATATTCACTGCATATCGGATTCATAGCACAGGCAACTGCCGCCGCTGCTGCTGAAATAGCGCCGTCAACAATTACGGGAACATGATAATATGCTCCACCGAGAAACAGCCCCGTCATTGCGGCAATTTCTGCTCCGCCTACCTTTTGCATGAGTTCAAGCGGTTTGTCAGCGCTCGGTCGATTCACTTCTATCGCCCGTTTTACAGCGTTGATCTTCCTTTCCAACGCTTCGGATGAAAGCCCTGCACCTCTGCCTGTTACCTTTTCGGGTGAAAGTCCTGTAAGAACAGATGTTATCGCAGCCGTTGGAGTGGTGCTGCCTATGCCCATTTCTCCGGTAACTATCAGCTTTGTTCCGCTGTCTTTTAGCTGCTTTACTGTGTCCATTCCCGTTACGATCGCACGCTTTGTCTGTTCTGCCGTCATTGCCTCTCCAACCGCAATATTTTTCGTGCCGTAGACAATTTTCCGATCTATTAGGCTTTCACAATCTACATCAGTTGCAATGCCGACATCTATCGCTGTAACTCCGACATTATAAATGCCTGCGACAGCGTTAATGTTTGAACGCCCCTCTGCGATAGCTTTTGCACATTCACGGGTTACTTCCTGTCCGCATTGAGTGACGCCCTCGCACACTACGCCGTGATCTCCGCACATAACTACCGCTGTCCTGACAGAAATATCCACGTCAGGAGTTCCCTGCACAACGGCTATCTTTTGTATCATTTCTTCAAGCAGACCAAAGCTACCGAGCGGTTTTGCAATGCTGTCCCATTTTCTTTTGGCAGATTCATATGCTGATCTGTCAGTTGGAACTATTCCTTTTACTCTTTCCATTTTTCTCTCCGTATTCTATACATTTCCGAATAAAGCGCTCTGCGGTCTTAACGTTGGAATAGAAATAAATATGCGGAAATCCTGCGTATAGGTTATCGCTGATATGACAGCATTTCCACGCTCTGCCGTCAGTCTTTTCGGCATTGAAAGCATTTCCGCAGTTTGTACTGTCCCAGTAATGGAACTCATGTGCCGCAATACTCTCCCCTGCTTTGCACAGCATATTGTTATAATCAGTATTCATCGTAATATAGCCAAATCTCTGAAGCCGTGAGGTAGGGAAAGCTCCACCTTTTATTACACCTGCCATCGTATAAGCTACACCGTCCTTATCGGTCAGAGTATCATGAAGATACATAAAACCTCCGCATTCAGCAAGTGTCGGAATGCCGTTCGATATGCATTTTTTTACACTTGCAAGCATTTTCGTGTTGGCTGATAATTCCTGCGCATATAACTCAGGATATCCTCCGTACAGCAAAAGTCCGTCAGCTTTCGGAATATTACTGTCTTTAAGCGGCGAGAAATATTCTATCCTGCAGCCCATTTTCTTTAAAAGATCAATATTTTCGCTGTATATGAAGCAGAACGCATTATCATTTGCTACAGCGATCGTCGGAGCATCTGAAAAGTATGGTAATTTTGGCGCGTTATAGTGTGGAAGTTCCGCGTACTCTGTTTCAAGAAGCTTGTCGATTTCTATGTATTGCTCAGCGAGTTCACCAAGTTTATCAAGCTTTGATCGTATGTCACTTATCTCATTTGCAGTTACAAGTCCGAGATGACGGCTCTCAATGATAATATCACTTTTAGGCAAACAGCCGTAATATTTCGTGCCAAATTCATCACAAAGTCTCTTTGCAAGCGGTATCAGTTTCACAGGAAGTCTGTCAAATATAAAGCCGGCTATCCTGTTTGAGCGATAGTTAAGGAAACCGCTCATTACAGCGCCAATTGAATCGCTCATGCCTTTGCAGTCGATGACAATTACCGCCGAAGTTTCAGTAAGCTCGGATACCGAGTATGCGCTCCCCTTTTCTCCATCATAGAAACCCATTACGCCCTCAATTACTGAAATTTCACTGCCGCTCCCGTATTCGTCAAGCAGGTACAGAATAGTATCTCTGTCACAGAAAAAGCTGTCAAGATTATGAGACGGAACGCCTATGACCTTTCTGTGAAACATCGGATCTATGTAGTCCGGCCCGCATTTGAACGCAGATACTTCTATGCTGCGTCGTTTCAATGCAGAGAGAATGGCACAGGTCACTGTGGTTTTTCCGCAGCCGCTCTTAGTTCCGCCTATAATAATCCGCTTCATGACAGCCTCCCGCTAATTACGAAAACAGGATTCTGCGCTTGCAACATGGTGTGTGTGCCGATTTTTTTGGTTGGTGTAACAGCGATCTGCACTATTTGTGGTGCAGTTCCGAACTTCTCAAAGCAATCTGCCGCTTTATGGAGAGTTTCGAGCGATACTGCTGTTACCACTATTTCCGCCGCAGGATTTTTACTGTGAACAATATCAAAAATTCCTTCCATATTTCCCGAACTGCCGCCTATAAAAACTTTGTCAGGGATCTGCGAATCTGCCAGTATTTCAGGACAATTTCCCTCTATGACTTCAATATTGTCCAATCCGAAAAGTCGTGCATTCTGCATGGTAAGCCTGACTGATTCGGATTTTTTATCAAAAGAAAGAACCTTTCCGTCAATACAGCGAAAAGCTGCTTCTACGGACACCGAACCTGTACCGCAGCCTATGTCCCACACAACTGAATCATTGGCTATATTCAGCTTTGAAACAGCAATACAGCGTACTTCCGATTTAGTCATTGGTATATCCCCGCGCTGAAAGCTGTCATCGCTTATTGCTGAAGGAACATATCGCAGATAATCGGGATTTTCCGTTATCAGCACGACTAATCCGCTGACTTGAATATCAGTAAATTCAGACGCTTTTGCAGTCAATATGCTTTCGCTTTCATAGCCAAGATCAGTCCCGATATGAACAGTTACACCGCCCATTCCATGATCGCACAGCCGCCTGCATACTTCCGCAGCAGTTATTTTTCCACCAAGCAGAAAAAAACAGCGCTCGCTCATTTTTACATTTGCTGCAATATTGGAGCAGCGTCCGTGGAGGGAGATAAACTTCATTTTTTCATACGAAATGCCAAGCTTACTGCAAAAATATGCGGCTGAGGAAATTCCGGCAACGATATACACGTCATGCGCTTCAAGGAGAGGGAAAAGTTTCTTTGCACCACTGAAAAAGCCGCAGTCTCCCGACATTAGAACAGCAGCGGTCTCATATGTGCAGAAGTTCAGCTTTTCAGCTATTTCACGCGGATCATAGCTTACAAACAACTCCTTTTCATATGCTTTAAACGGTTGCAATATCCGCTTTGCACCTATCAGGAGTTTTGCCTCACTTATTGCATTTTCAGCTTCTCTATTCAAAGTTTTTTCGCCGTCCATACCTGTTCCGACAATGTATATCTTCATGCTTGAATCTCCTTTTCGATTATACCGATCACTTCCTCAAAGCTTTGACCCTGTTCAACCGGTCGGGCAAGAGTTACTATCTCAACTCCGAAAATTCGTGCAGCTTCGACTTTTTCAGAATATCCGCCCGCTTCGCCGCTTTCCTTTGTGATCAGCATAGAAACGCCGCTTTGTTTAAGGTGTTCTATGTTCTGCTCAACTGTAAACGGCCCTTTCTCCTGTATGACCTTTGCTGTATCATAAGCAAATCCGCGGCATTGTTCAAGAATCTTTTCTGACGGCAAAACTCTCAGCCACAGCCGTTCACGGTAGTTATGTACTTTTGTGAGTTCCGGAATGGATTTGCTCCCAAGAGTGCTGAGCACTGTATTATCATTTTCGTTGAGAATACTAACAAGTTCGTCCATATCCTTGACTATCAAGCCGCTGGAAACGGCACTTTTCCGAATCAGCCTTACATATCGCGCGCCAATTTTATTGCAGGCTGACCTTATATTTCTTGTTGCCTCAACAGCGTATGGGTGTGTCGAATCAATAACCATATCATACCTGTTTTTTAGCATGAGAGCAGATATTTGTTCTTCATCAAGCCTGCCGCAAAGAATGTTCTCATTTTTAGGAAGAAGTGAAGCTCCATACTCCGTAGCGACCGAAATATCCGTATTTATCTTCTTTTTCACACAATATTCGGCGAGCAGCCGTCCCTCGGTCGTGCCGCCGAAAATCAGCAGTCTAAACATTTCTGTAGCCCCTTGGAGTGACCATTTTTCCACCAATGGCCATAGTCTCAGAATTACCGATATAAACGGTGGTAAACATATCAACTGCTGTCTCACGAAGCTGCGAAAGAGTGAGGATTCGGCTTTCCTGACCTTCTCTCCCGATATTCCTTACATATCCACAAATTGTTTTTCCCGGCCGATGCCTCAATATGATATCGCAGGCTTTTTTCAGATAATCGGCGCGAGTCTTTGAGGACGGATTATACAATACTATGACCATGTCACAGTCAGCCGCACACTCAAGTCGCTTTTGTATCTTTTCCATAGGTGTCAGCAGATCAGACAGGCTTATTACGGCAAAATCGTGTGTCAGCGGAGAGCCAAGAACAGCCCCTCCGCTGAATGCCGCTGTTACACCTGCAATAACTTCAATATCGGTATGCGGGTAATTCATACTCATTTCATACGCAAGTCCAGCCATTCCGTAAAGCTGTGAATCTCCGCTGCACACAAGCGAGACCGTTTTATTTGCAGCTTCTTTAAGTGCAAATCCAACCCGCTCACGTTCATGCTTCATTCCTGTTGAAGCATATTCTTTGTCAGGAAAAATTTCCTTTATAAGCTCAACATACTTTGTGTAGCCGACTATAAGTTCACTGCGAATAACAGCTTCCTGCGCGGCAATAGTCATGCCCTCACTGTTCCCCGGCCCTATTCCGACAACATAAAGCATTACAATACCTTCCTTTCAAAATCAAGTATCAGCGGCTTTTCAGCAGCCGCAACCGTAACACCGTCAGCCGCTGTTTTTCGGAGTATAAGCCGACCGCCGCTGCATTTAACAGCGCTTCTCTCGCAGACATTGTCAACTCCTGTGACACTTTTTACAAAATCCGACGAGCTGAAGTCTCCCTCAACGTCCATAAGTTCCTGAGCTGTATATGCTGATATTCTCAGGTCATGCTTTTCGCAGAATCCGAGCAGACCCTTTTCATCAGCTTTCAGATCAATCGTAGCAATAGCACATATTCTTTCAAAGTCGATACCTGCCGTTTCCAAAGCCGCGAGAACGGCATTTTCAATCTTATCACACTCAGTTCCGCGTTTGCAGCCAATGCCAAGAACTACATTCTTAGCGGTAAGATTCAAAGTAACCGAAAACGGCTTTAAATCCCTGTTTCCAATGTATATCCCCGTTCGGCAGTCTGTACTTTCCAAGAGATCTTTGGGCAAATCTATGTATTCATAATCGCTGACAATTCCGACTTTTTCTGAATCAAGCACAGCGGAAGCTATTGCTTTTGCCGCATTCATATCAGTGATCATCAGATCATTGGCTACAGCAAAGCTGTCGGGAGAAAAATGTAAACCTGTATCGGTGGCTGTTGTTATCACTGCCTGTGCACCTATCAGTTCTGCAAGATTTTCCGCAACGGCATTTGCGCGTCCTATGTGTCCCGAAAGAACAGGTATAACAAATTTTCCGCAATCATCTATAACAATGACGGCAGGGTCGCTTATCTTGGAACGAATACAGGGTGCAACGGAACGTACTGCAATACCGCAGGCACATACAAATACAATCGCTTCGTACTTGTTGAAAATACCCGAAACAAGGTCTTTAAGATCCTCAAAACTGCGCGACATTTCATCTGTATGGCTGCAAAAACAATAGCGCTCTGTATTCAGAAAAAAAGCACTATCTGATATTCTGCGTGAAAGTTTTCTGCCGTTTTCGGTTATTGAAATAATTGCAGTTTTCATTAATTGCTCGCCTTTCTGAATTCTGTTTCAAAGTCGGCAGAATAAAGCTTTGACAGCGAACGTATATCACCAAGGAAATATCCGACGGTGATGAGTGCAGTTTTCGTTATATTGTTATCTTTTGCTGTCTGAGCGAGAGTTCCGACAGTACAGCGGAACACCTTCTCGTCTTTCCATGTTGCCTTATAAACTATCGCCGCAGGAGTATCGGCAGTATATCCGCCTTTTATCAGCCTTTCCGAAAGCTCATCAAGCATACCTGTACTGAGAAATATCACCATTGTAGCGTTATGTGAGGCAAGGCTCTCTATGCTTTCCCTCTCGGGTACGGGAGTGCGTCCTGACATTCGTGTCAGTATAACTGTCTGCGAAACATCGGGCAAAGTATATTCAGCTTTCAGAGCCGCGGCTGCTCCGCAGAACGAACTTACTCCCGGACATACATCATAAGCAATGCCAAGCGAGTCGAGCCTGTACATTTGCTCGCGAATAGCTCCGTAAACAGAAGGATCACCCGTATGCAGTCTGATGACAGTTTTGCCATTGTTTTCAGCTTGCTCCATTACTTTTATTACTTCATCAAGTGTCATAAATGCGCTGTTGTATATCTCACAATCAGAGCGTGTGTATTCAAGAAGTTCGGGATTAACAAGCGAGCCTGCATATATCACTACATCGGCAGTTTCAAGAAGCCGCTTGCCTCTCAATGTTATCAAATCGGCTGCTCCGCTGCCTGCTCCAACAAAATGTACCATATTATCCCTCCAAATGCTCAATTATCTCATCAGCAAATTCAGTTTTCAGGAGCATATCATTTTTGAACGAAAAAATGACTGCTCCGATCTTGACTTCACCCTTTGCTCTTGCCTGTAAATAGCCATGGATACGCTCTGTGAGAACAGTCAGCAGCTTATCGGCAACTCCGTTATCATACAATATATCAAGAGCCGCATCAGTCGTTGCACAATCGTTCAGCCTGCAAAGCAGAGAGCTTTCGACACCTGCAAGTACTCCGCAAGTGATAAGCGTTTCGATCCGCCCGTCAGCATACGAGGAGTGGGTGTTCATAATTCCTGAACCAAGCTTCACCATTTTACCTATATGACCGAATATAAGTATATTTTCAAATCCAAGCGCAACGCCGATATCTATTGCCTCACCGATAAAATTGCTGCACATAACGCATTGCCGGATAAGTGTCGGCCGCTTTTCCATAATAAATTTCTCGCTGTAGTTTCCAATGGTCAATACAAGTGTTTTTCTGCCCTCAGCTTTACGGATATTTGCTTCTGTGCATATGGTATCCACAATTGCGGAGTTGCTCATAGGCTCTACTATACCTGTCGTGCCAATAATTGATATTCCGCCTACGATTCCCATTCGTGGATTGAAAGTCTTTTTGGCGATCTCTACGCCTTCAGGTGCTGATATAAGAATGTGCAATCCGCCGATATATCCATACTTATGAGAAATCTCCGATACAGCCTCTGTTATCATTCTCCGCGGCACGGAATTTATTGCGGCTGAACCGACAGGCTGATCGAGTCCCGCCTTTGTAACAGTTCCTATTCCGACGCCGCCGTCAATTGTAATGCCGCTGTTCGTTTTGGAAACTTCTGCATATATCAATATTCCTTTGGTCGCATCCGGATCGTCACCGCTGTCCTTTTTGACGGCACACCGTACTGTATCGGTCGTTCTGCAAATATCGCAAACATCAAGGTGAAGTGGAACTCCTGACGGTGTCAAGAGTTCCGTTTGCGTAAATTCTATCCCTGAAAGCAGCATTTCGGCTGCTGCTTTCGCTGCTGCGGCTGCACAGGAACCTGTAGTATAGCCGCAGCGAAGCTTTTTTCCGTTATGATATGTATAAATATTCAATTCAGATTCCTTTCTGTACAGCTTGAGCGGCATGACTATTGTTTTCGTTGATTACAATTATAGCATAATTAATTACATATTTCAAGCCGTTTAGTCTGAATAGGTATCATAACCCGGCCACAAAGCAAATATATATTTGCTTTTTCCGAGTAATAGTGATATAATATTTATGTTATGCTATGAATATAAGCCCTGAATCAAAGGAGAAAGAAATATGCTTCCAACGTTTAAATATCACCCGAATCCAATTGAAACCGGTGCTTTTCAAAAAGGTACTCCTCAGAAATGTGATTGCTGCGGCTGCGAAACGGATCTATGGTATGAATCACCTTTTTATTCTATAGATGATGTAGATTGCATTTGTCCTGAATGTATTTCAAATGGCGCAGCAGCAAAGAAATTCGACGGAGAATTCCAAGATGCAGATAATGTCGGAAAAGTATCCGATTCGGACAAACTTGATGAATTGTTACATCGTACACCCGGATATATAGGTTGGCAGCAAGAATACTGGTGTGCTCATTGCGATGACTTTTGCGCATTTATCGGATATGTCGGCTGGGACAATCTGATACGTTCAGGTATTGACAAGGAGATCGAAGAAACATACGATCAGGACATATGTGGGTTTGACCTTACAGATGTAAAGGAATATATGCAAAATGACGGAAGTATGCAGGGGTATTTATTCCGGTGTCTCCATTGCGGAAAACATCTGCTATACGTCGATTGCGATTAAATTCACATCGTATTTTATGTGAAACTGATATTATAAAAAGCGATAGAGAGTTTAAGTTCTCTATCGCTTTTTGTATTATTTTGTTTTTATCTCTATATCTCCTGTCGTTGTATGAACTTCGCACTTGTCTCCGCTTAAAGACTTTGGGACACTTACGTTTCCAGTGTTGGTTTCGGTAATAAATATCTTATCGGAGAGCAGGCTTCCATTGACATTTCCAGTGGTAGTCTTAAAAAATATGTCACCTGCATCACAAGCATTAAATGCTACATCTCCTGTACTTCTTTCGATGGAGATCTTTTCTGCTGCAATTACATCAGTCAGAAAAATTCCGCCCGTACTTCCCTTTGAGATAAAGTTTTTGCACGAAATATCTGTAAACTTGGAGTCTCCTGTGCTCACCTTAACTTGAATATCACTTTTACAGGAGATTGAATCTGCTTTTATTTCACCTGTTGTAGCTGTGAGATCAAGAGAATTTGCAGATAAGTCCGAAATATCCATATCCCCTGTGCTGAGTTTAATTTTAATAGAGTCCGAAGCAGAAGAACGGCACTTAACATTTGCGGTGTCTGCCTCAATATCTATTTTCCCAAATGTAAAAGCATCAGGCAGTTTTATATCTCCCGTATTCTCATTGATACGAAGCAGCGAGTATTCTCTCTCAGGAAGATATACGGAGATCTTCGGCGTATTCAGCATTATGCCAATGTAGAAATTCTTCTTTTCGTTGTCCGTTGTATTGATAGTAAGCGTTTTTCCCTGAACAGAAACAGCAGCTTTCACATTCTTAGGTTCATCACAGACAACTCTGCACTTTCCGTCATCAGAAGGTAAAAATATGATATCCTCAACATCAGTTTTCAACGAAATATCGTCAAATTTATCGTCCACCTGATATGTACTGCTTACGAGTTGCACAGTGCTTAACTTTGAAAAATCCCAATGATTTGCCGCCATCACACCTGTGAAAATTATAATTCCGAAAAGAATAAGTAAAGCACCTGTGATAAGCAGTCCTTTGGTTGATTTTTTCATTATGCTCTCTCCTTTACAAAACTATTTTTAATGCTCAGAACAAGCTTTTTTGTCATTAACAGAACTCCTTTGGTCACCGCTTTACAACCAAAGAAAAAGAAAACAGACATTCCCGCGCAAACCATACCTGCACTAATCATGGCGATAGCCGACGATATATGACCATTAAAAATAAAAAAGATGCACATGAAAATACTGCCTAAAGCAGCACATATCAGTGCGGTTTCGATCGCCCACAAGGAAACTATTACCGACCATATTGCCGCATAAACTGCAATAATTACGGAAAATACAGCGATTCCGAGGGAAAGCCATATCGGAGAACCCAGTATCAGGAGTACGATCTCCCATACTCTTAACTTGCGTGACGGCTTTACCTTTTCTTTTACAAGCACGGCAAGCGGAATGTCTGCAACGATTTGCGAAATAATTTCGTCAATGTCTCCAATCTCGCCTATCGCCTGTTCCTCGGAAAGTCCTTCCTCTATTCGGTCATCGATCATCTCGCTGTAAAATGTAAGACGTTCTTCGATTTCATTCTGAGGAAGTCCCGATAAACCTTCTCTCAACCGCATAAGAAATTCTTGCTTATTCATTATTATCCTCCTTGGTTACAAATCGATATATGGACAAAATTTCGTCCCATTCTTTTTTAAAATCTTCAATGCGCTTTAGTCCTTTATCAGTGATATGATAATATTTGCGCAATCTGCCGCCGTGTTCCGCTGTTCGGACTGTCAGCATATCCGATGATTCAAGTCGCTTCAGAATGGTGTACAGCGTCGATTCAGACAACTCGATATACGGTTTCATGTCTTTGATTATCTTATAACCGTATGAATCTTCACTCCTGATCGCTGCTAATACACATACATCTAAGAGTCCGCGTTTTAACTGAATATCCATACAATACCTCCTCTTACATAATACATCATATCACGAAGTATCATACTTGTCAAGAGCTTTTTTATAAAATTTGAAAATTAAATATTTGTACTTTTGTTATCTATGAACACCCTCTTTACCTCACAACATTAGGTGATTTTAGGAAGTTTAATATCCAAAAGTCCGAATAAAAAAATATGTATTCCAAGCATATCTGTTTTTATTGACATTATCCTGATTAATAATTATAATTAAGCTAAGTTATATTTATCTTATATTTCAATTTCACTTAGTTTACTTGAATGCTTGTTTTTGGTATACTAAGCTCAGGAGGTAATTATGAATAATAATTTTGGTAATTATATTAGTCGATCAAGAAGAAATTCAAAGATGTCTCAGGAACAGTTGGCTGAAAAAATGGAAGTCAGCAAAACTACTATACAAAATTGGGAAAGTGGCAGGACAAAGGTAAAGCCAACTCACCTTAAAAGACTTGCATATCTGTTTAATGTATCAGAAAAGAATTTGATTGATGAATTGACTCGTGATAATGATTCAAGAGAAAATACATTCCCATTTTTTCTTATTGAGGATAATAAGGAATTAGTTGATATTATTAAATCTCTGCATCTTAACTTGAACCAACAAGAATTGTTTGGCCTTATATGCCTATATAGTCGGGATTCACTACAACACATATCTCAGAATACAGTTTTTAATGAAGCGATTCTCAAAATCCCCTATGAATTTGTTTCTAAAATCGGAAGCATACACTTCATGAACCTTTTAAGTGGACTAAAGAAACTTTTGAAATATGTTGATCCAGAGTTTCTTTTAAAAGTATTAAAACTCTATCCCGATGAAGTGTTTGATGTTACACGTCTTTCTAAAAATCTAATCATTGAATTTCTTGATAGTGGACATCTTTCATTTGAAGAGGACTTTGATGATACTGTTGGGTTTGATTTTAATATTAATATGAAAAAAGCAAAAAATGTATTGCCTATTCTTGAAAAAGGTGATATATACTTATCAGACAGCGATCAGTTGGATGCCCCATTAAGTGATGAAGTTCCACAGGAAATCATTGATGCTACAGAGTATCCTCCTAATCCAAAATGTTTATTATTTTATGTTTTAAACGGTCTCGATGGTATTACAGACATATATGATGAAAAACGCAAGTATTATTTGAAAATAAACGAATTAGGTCATGAACTTCTGAGATGGTTTCAGGAAAAGGAGTAGTTATATATGAAAAAATGGTTTACACGATTTAATGATGCTGATTTTACACATTATTATGAATCCGGTGAAGCTACGGCTGTACAAATTGTTAAAAATCTTGCTCACGATATCGATACTTCCAACAAATGGATCGATGTTATTTCGTATAAAAGATATGCAACAAATCTAAATAGAAATTGGTTCAATTGGAGTATTGTTGAACTGTTTCCGAGAATCACCCACCCTAAGTACACAAAAGATGTACAAGATGTACAATATAATAAATATATTTGTTGGCACGCCGCTCATAATGATATTACAGTTCATAGACAAAAGAATCATCATGGTGAGAAATATATCGTTTTTTGTAAACTTATTAAACCTGATTTTCCTTATTATGAGGATTATCATTATGAGAATTATCAGATTATAAATTTTGGTAAAATCAATCAGAAGAAAATCAACTTCATAATTGCTAATACTACTGAATTTGTTAGTAAGATACAACAAAATAAAGATCCACTACTTGCATTGCTATCGATTAGAGCATAAGCGGTTCTTCTTTTGTTCTGCAAGCTTTTCATGTCTTTTTGACCGGTATTTTCAGGATTACATCCCATACTTTTTTCTGTGCACAATAGAAGAACATGGATACTACTTTCTTGCTTGAAAAATCCTTCGGCAAATTTCTTCGCCTTGTCATATTTGCTTTCGTTTACTGCCAGGAAGCATTACTTTATCTGCTCCCGCTGTGCATTTGTTAAATAGCTTGTATTTTCCACTTTCTTTATTTTATCATATTTCTTATATGTAGACAAATTCTCATAGTCCAAAGCTCACCTTATTGGCAATAACATTTTAAGGTTCAGCTGAGAATTAAAGCTATTCTAAACTGAACCTTAAATGATTATATATTACTAACCTTATACAGATGATGAATTTCTGACAGCATTTCTTATCGGAAGAATTGCTCTCGGCGAAACAGAAATCTCATCTACGCCCATTTTTATGAATGTTTCAGTAAGCGAACTGTCGGCAGCAAGTTCTCCGCAGATACCTGCCTCGTGAGCCGCAACAACTGTCATCTTTATCATACGAAGAACCGCCGGGTGCTTTGCATCGTAGAATTTTTCAAGTCCGCATATGCTCTGTCTGTCAAGTGCAATGGTGTACTGCGTAAGATCGTTTGTTCCTATTGAGAAGAAACTTACCTCCCGCGCAAGTTCGGGAGCTATCATCACCGCCGCAGGAGTTTCTATCATTACGCCGAGTTCGAGGTTCTCATCATAGGGAATGCGTTCTTTTTTCAGTTCCGCCATTACAGCGCTGCACATACGCTTTGTCTCCTGAACCTCCCAAAGACTCGATACCATTGGGAACATGATCGCGAGTTTTCCGTATGCAGAGGCTCTGTAGAGCGCTCTGAGCTGAGTCTTGAAAATCTCGGGACGTGTGAGGCAAATTCGTAATGCTCTCATGCCGAGTGCAGGATTCGCCTCATCTGCAAGTCCAAAATATCCGATTTTCTTGTCGGCACCTATATCCATTGTTCTGATTATCACGCGTTTGCCGTTCATTCTCTGAACAACGGTTTTGTAAGCTTCAAACTGAACTTCCTCTGCCGGAAAATCATCAGAACCAAGATACAAGAATTCGCTCCTGAAAAGTCCGATTCCACGCGCGTCATTTGTTATAACTGCATCAACATCAAAAGGGTTTGTGATATTTGCGTATACCTTTATCTTCTTGCCGTCTGTTGTAACATCGGGCTGACCCTTCAGTTTTTCGAGCATTTCCCGTACAGCTTTTTCATGACGCTGTTTTTTACCAAGGTAGTCCTTAGTGGTTTCATCGGGATCGATCACGATATATCCTACGCTTCCGTCCACTATGACTTCCCTGTTCTCGTATTCGGGGTGAAATTCAAGGTCAGCGTTTATGACTGCGGGGATTCCGAGCGTTCTCGCAAGGATAGCAGTATGGCTGTTTGCATTTCCGCCGCTGAGGATAAATCCGAGAATTAGATTCTTGTCAAGCTAAACGGTCTCGCTCGGAGTCAGGTCGTCCGCAGCGATAATAACAGGTTTTCCGCCAAAATCATTCGCCTCGCCGCTTCCACTGAGAATATTTACAACGCGATTGGAAATGTCGAGTACATCAACACTTCTTGCTTTCATATAATCGTCGTCCATCTTTGCGAACATTTCGGAAAACTCCTTGCCTGCTACGTCAACAGCAGCCTCTGCGCTGTATCCGCCAGATTGAATAAGCTCCGTAATTCTGTCTGTATAGTCGAGATCGTCCAGCATCATACGATGAGTTTCAAAGAGCGTTGCAGCCTCTTCGCCAAGTGTGGCTCTTGTTTTTTCTGCAAGCGCATCAAGTTCTACCGCAGCAGACGCGGACGCTTCTTTCCAGCGCGCAAGTTCCTCATCGGGTGTACCTGCTTTTTTATCAATGTTCTTTGACGCACGCTTATAGTAAAATAGTGTTCCCTCTGCGATTCCGGAAGAAACTCCGATACCCTTTGCCGCTAACATATGACCACCGTCTTTTCCGTTGTGAGTTTAGAAGTTGTTTTCCCTGAGGAACGCCTCGATAGCCTCGGCTGCTGCTGCCTCGTCCTCGCCCTCTGTCTGAACGGTGATAGTTTCACCGCACTTGATACCAAGTCCCATAAGCGCCATAAGACGGCGTGTATCAGCCGATTTGCTGCCTTTGATGATCGTAACCTTGCTCTTAAATTCGGCTGACTTATTTGCGAGGAGACCTGCGGGACGTGCGTGGATTCCTACTGCATCGGTAATTGTGTAATTAGGTCATGTTGACACTAAGCCTAACAACGCATCTTTTCGGCAAAATTTCACGCATCCTGCGTTAAAAAGTCTTGACAGGCGACAGCCTGCCTGCGACTTTTTGCCTTGTCTACGTAAAATTTATGCTCGAAAATCTGCATATTATCTTAGTGTCAACACTCCCTAAATTCTTTCATGATAATTTTTCCTTTCACTGTAGATTTAAAATATCGGGGTAAGATTCTATAGCGCCCTCTGACTGAACGCTTATTGCACAGAATTTATTTGAAAAGTCAAGGCACTCTCTTAGGACGGATCCGTCAAGTGTCGGGATATCGCCAGCCGACACTCCAAAAGCGCTGAGTTTCCACAGGAAAGAGCCGATAAATCCGTCTCCTGCACCTGTTGTATCCACAGCCTTGACTTTTTCGGACGGTGAAAATGCTTTGGCGTTTTTGGTAAACGCGAAAGCTCCGCTGCTTCCGCAAGTGTAAACTATAAGTTTTACGCCTTTCTCAAAAAGTATGGGAACGGCTTTTTCTATTTCACCCTGACCGGTAATGAATTCAAGCTCCTCATCGGATATTTTCAGAATATCACACTTTGGAATAAACTCATTCACCCTGTCGTGGAGTTTCTCTTTCGACTCCCAAAGCGGAAAGCGGAGATTCGGGTCAAAGCTTATTATTGCTCCGGCCTTTTCTGCATATTCAATTGCCCTTATGTGAGCATCTTTCATGGGAAAATCTCCAAGAGAAACACTGCAAAAATGCAGGGCGTATGCATCGGAAAACCACTCCTTTTTTACCATTTCGGGAGACATGAGCATATCTGCCGAGGGACTGCGATAAAATGAGAATGTTCTGTTTGCGGTGGCATCAAGGCTTACGAAAGCCAATGCCGTATTTGCTGTTTTGGTAAAATTTACTGCCGAAGTGTCGATTCCGTAACCTGTGAGCGCGTCTGCAATTTTGTGTCCGAACGGGTCATCACCGAGCTGGGTTATCATCATTGAATCACCGCCAAGCTTTGTGAATGCTCCGCACACGTTTGCGGGCGCTCCGCCTATTTTTGGGGAAAATGCGCTGACTTCGCTGAATGAACAGCCGACTTCTTTCGGCACAAAATCTATCAGCGCTTCACCAATGGCGATCAGCTTTTTATTCTCCAAGAAACTTCACCTCCTGCTTTCTGAGTTTGAAAATCTCAGCATTTATTCCGCGGAAAACAACTTCCACGCTGTCACCTTCGGGATACATACGAGTGCTCAAAACCGTCCTGCCGTCATTGAGATAAATTTCAAGCGAACTCTTGTCCGCTATGATACGCAGGTCGCAGCACTCAGGCACAACTGCCCTGCGGACTTTTCGCAAGCCGCCTGCCTTGTCATTGTCAAATCTTAGTTCAAAGATTCCGTCCTCCCAACTGAGAGTGAGAACGTCTTTTATCTCAATTGAAAATTCTCCGCCGACTTTTGCAATAATTTCTGACGGAAGTTCCATATTGACCTCATCGCAGTCGGAAACAGACTTTTTCGCACCCCTCAGTTCTGAAAGTTCGCGTATAGGATTCTGCATAAGGACACCGTTTTCATCGGCTGTAATTTCACGCGGAACTGTCAGGCAATGCTGATATCCAAGATTTATAGTGGGATTGGTGTACGGTATATCGCCGATCCCCATCCAGCCTATGATTATCCTGCGTCCGTCGGGAGCTTCAAACGTCTGCGGTGCATAGAAATCGAAACCGTAATCCCACTCCGTAAAGCCATTGAGTGAACCATCATATCTGAAATATCCGGACTGATAGACATTCTGGAACTTGGTTTCACCGTGCCGGAGTCCCTGCGGAGATACGCTCAGATATCTGTGACCGCCGACATCAAACACATCGGGGCACTCCCACATATATCCAAAATCTTCAATGCAGTCGCTTCCATCGTATTTCCAGCTTATCATATCGTCTGATGAGTAGAAAAGAACACAACCTGTATCATCGAGAGTTCTCGCACCAAGAACCATTCTCCATTTATTACCCTCGCGCCATACTTTCGGATCGCGCACATGGCACGAACAGAAATCGGGATAGTCGCTGTTTCGCAGAAGTGTCTGCTTCTCACTCATTGTAACTCCGTCAGCAGTAGTTACGCTTATCACATTCGCTCCCCTGCCTGACGTGATATAGTCATGGTCGCCCTCCTCCTTGACATTTCCTGTGTAGAAAATATGGAGGATTCCGTCATGCTCGACTGCCGAGCCGGAATAAACGCCGTCTTTGTCATCGGGAGTATCAGGAAAAAGAACCGTTCCCGTAAACTCCCAGTCAATAAGATCCTTACTGCGGTAGTGTCCCCAGCACTTTCTTCCGTCACCATTGACATTATCGGGAGAATACTGGAAATATACATGATAATAACCGCCGAAAAAACTGAGACCGTTCGGATCGTTAAGCCAGCCGTGCGGAGGTTCGAGGTGAACCTCCTGCCGCCATTTACCGTCAATATATGTCATATTATCACTCCTTTACAAGTTCAAGAAGTACGTTCTTTGGAGTTACTTCTCCTGTCGCCTTGCGGTTTACTGCCGAAAACTCGAATGAATTTGTAACAATTACCGGTGTTATCGTCTTATAGCCCTTTAACGCGATCAACTGCTTATCAAATGTTATGAGAGTCTGTCCCTTGGAAGCTGTTTCAACGCCCGCGAGGTCGATAAATTCATCGTAAACCTTATTGACCGTACCTGTTCCGATGATTATCTGGAGCTGACCTGCCGCCTCAAACACTCCCTTTACTCCGTCAATGTTTTCGAGAACGGATTTTTTCACCTTTGCATTGTCTGCAATAACAAGTCTGAGCCTTGTCGCACAATGTGCTGCGCTTGCCAGATTACCCTTGCCGCCGATCGCGGAAAGAATTTCCTGAGCAGTTTTTCTGTAATCCATATAACGTCCTTCTTTCCTGATATATTTGTTTCACACCATTTATGAAATCGATTTCGTTTGTTGAACTTATTATATCATAGAATGTACAGGCTGTCAATGACATTTGCTCCAAATTTCAAAAGTATTTCTTGTAAGTTTCACATCATTTCATATCAGGTATCACGTTTTGTCGATTCTCGTTCCACTATTTCATAGTCAAGTTTCATTATTTTCGGAACTTCACTGCTGCGTGCTATCCCATTCAGAAGCATTTGCGCAGCTTCAGCTCCTGCCGTATAATAGTGCAGACGTGCTGATGTGAGCGGAACAGCAGTTATTGCTCCGATTTTCGAGTCGCCTACTCCACATATCATAATATTGTCGGGAATTTTGATATTATTCTCGCGGCAATAAAGCATTGCTCCTGCGGCGATATTGTCCGTTGAGCAGAAAATGCAGTCAGGAAGTGAAGGCGCTGACAGTACCTTTGCCGCACAGCTATAACCCGAATCCATGCTGAACTCCGCAGCGGCTATATGGTGCTTGTCAAGCGATACGCCGTTGTCTGAAAGTGCCTTGAGAAAGCCATGATGTCTCGCCTCTCCTGCCGCTTTATCATCATCAGTAACGCCGATATATGCCGGCTTTTTCGCGCCTCTTTCCAGCATGAGGGAGGTCAGTGCATAAGCTGCTCCGAAATCATCATGGCAAACGCAGTTATATCCTTTATACTGCTGTCCCACGATAACAACGGGGATCGGCATTTTTTTGAGGACTGCGCGGTGAGTTTCCGTAAAAATCGTTGCGAGGAAAATGACTCCGTCTACTCGGTTTTGCCTGAATAAATCGAGATATTCTATCTCCTTGTTGTGATCGTTGGAGGTGTTTGCAAGCAGTATCTGATATCCCTGCTCGTTGAGTATCCTGCTGATACCGCTTGTGATACGGGCACAGCTCTCGCTCGAAAGCGACGGGATTATGACTCCAACAAGCTTAGTAACACGAGTCTTAACCGCGCGAGCCGAAAAACTCGGAGAATAGCCTGTTTCCTCAATCGCTTTCTCTATCTGTTCACGCTTGTCATCGCTCAGATAGCCGTTATTGAAATACCTGCTGACCGCCGATTTTGAAACACCGGCGTACTCTGCAAATTCAGAAATATTCATTGTGCTTCACTCCTTTGTGAAATGGTTTTATATTATTATACCACAATGTTTCATGAATTTCAAGCAGATTTTTCAATTGTGTTTCAGATTTCACACCAGAAAATGTAAATTCTTTATGTCCGGTTGCTTTTTCGTCAATTCTATGGTATAATAAAGGCGAGTTTATTTATTATAAAGGAGTTACTATTAAATATGAATACAATAGCAATTATCGGCGCAATGCCTTCCGAGCTTGCTGACATAAGAAAAATTCTCGGCGATGCGGAAGTCAGAAATATTTCAGGTTTTGATTTCTACATAAACGAGCGCGACGGAAAGAAGATCATCAATGCCTGCTGTGGTATTGCCAAGGTCAACGCAGCTCTTTGCGCTCAGGTCATGACGGACAACTTCAAGCCCGACTGCATTATCAACACAGGTATCGCAGGCGGAATGAATCACGCTGTCAAAGTGTGCGATATCGTTGTTTCAAATGAGGTACTCGCCCACGACCTTGATCTCCATTTCCTTAACGATTATCCGCCATACTGCGGTATTTTCAAGGCTGACGAAAAGCTCATCGAGACTGCTGAAAAGGTTTGCGGCGAGTTCGGCGTTAAGAGTTTCCGCGGAAGGATCGTTTCAGGCGAAGCTTTCATCTCCAGCAACGATGTTAAGCAGGAGATACTCGCAAAGTTCGACCCCTATGCCGTTGACATGGAAAGTGCAGCTATCGGTCACTGCGCATACCTCAACAAACTCCCCTTTGTAAGCGTTCGCTGCATTTCGGACAACGCTGACGATGAGGGTGCTATGTCATTCGATGAATTTGAAAAAATTGCAGCTAAACGCGTTGCTGAGATCGTTCTCAGAATGTGCGAGCTGCTCTGATAGGAGATTATTATGAAAAAATTTATCGCGTTCTGTTCTTCACTCGTTCTCACGCTAAGTGCAGTATCTTCCATAAACACAGGTGCGGCAGAATTAGATCCCAACACATATATCCCTACACTTTATTTCAGTGCAGAGGATAACGATGATATCCACATTCTCCCAAGCGGTCGTACTATCTTTATCAACCTCAACGAAGTAAGCGGCAAGTCCGCGATCGATGGAAAAATTCGTCTTTACTTCAACGACGCTCTGAATTTAACGGGACAGATAGTCGCTAAATGGGTATGGCAGGGAAACGGCGTTGAGCTTACCAACATCTACACTCCCGAGGAGGCAGGTTTCAAAAATCCATATGACAATTCTGCAGCTTCGTATGTCCTTACGGCAAAGGCATATCCCGAGGATAAACTCATGTCGGTAGCCTACACAAATGTACTTTCAACACCGCTTGTTCCTACTGACGGAGAAAGCAGCAAATATCCGCTTGCTGTTTTCGATTACAGCGTGGATACTTCTGCAAATGCAGGCCGTTACGCAATAGACTTCAAAACCGAACAGCCTAATATAACAAACCTCGTGTACAGACTCCCTGATGGCGGAATACGCGATATACGTCCCAACGGCAGCAATGTGCAGAGTATTTACATCGCACTCAGCGACCGCAAGCTTGGCGACCTCGATAACAATGGAAAAATCAATTCGATCGACGCCTCTGCTATACTAACAGCTTACGCCAATGAACTCGCCAATAAAGAAAGCGGTCTCAGTGCTGCTGAAATCGCTGCGGCCGATGTCAACGGAGACGGTGTTATCAATGCGATGGACGCTTCCACCATTCTCACCTATTATGCTTACACCATGGCAGACGGAAAAGCAGAGCTTATAGATTACATCAACGGCGAAAGGTAAGTTTATGGCTTTTGATTTCAAAAAAGAGTACAAAGAATTCTATATGCCTAAGAATAAGCCGCAGATAGTGGAAATTCCGCGTGCAAATTACATTGCAGTAAGAGGCAAAGGCGATCCAAATGATGAACACGGAACTTACAAGCAGGCTATCGGCGTTCTCTACGCTATAGCCTATACGCTGAAAATGAGTTATAAAACCAACTATAAAATCAATGGTTTCTTCGAGTATGTTGTTCCGCCGCTCGAAGGTTTTTGGTGGCAGGACGGAGTTAACGGCGTAAATTACGCAGATAAGAATTCATTCAACTGGATATCGGTGATTCGCCTGCCTGACTTTGTAGAGAAAAATGACTTTGAATGGGCAGTTGAGACTGCTTCAAAAAAGAAGAAGCTTGATTGTTCATCAGCCGAATTTCTGACGATAGACGAAGGCTTATGCGTTCAGATAATGCACATCGGCTCGTATGATAACGAACTCGCAACTGTCGAATTAATGGATAAATTTCTCGCAGAAAACGGCTATGAAAATGATTTTTCAGGCACCAGACTGCATCACGAAATATACCTCTCCGATGCACGGCGTGTTGCTCCGGAAAAACTGAAAACAGTGATCCGACATCCCGTCAAAAAAGCATAACAACAAAAAACCTGAGAAGATCACAGTTTCTTCTCAGGTTTTATTTTTAGTGATTTAGGGAGTGTTGACACTAAGATAATATGCAGATTTTCGAGCATAAATTTTACGTAGACAAGGCAAAAAGTCGCAGGCAGGCTGTCGCCTGTCAAGACTTTTTAACGCAGGATGCGTGAAATTTTGCCGAAAAGATGCTTTGTTAGGCTTAGTGTCAACACGACCTAGTTCTTTTTAAGGCAACTGAATGCGTTTTCTATCGTTTTTTCGTCAGGAGCCTTTGTAAAGCAGCTAACTACCGGAACAATGATAAGCGAAAGTATCATCGCAAATGCTCCGGCATTTATAGGAGAAAGCAGGTTGAGCGGACAGTTAAGATCTATTACAGCCTGTCTTATGCCGCTGAATGCATCTATATTGAAACTGAACAGGAGCATATGAATAAGACTGATCCCTATACCTGTACAGAAGCTTACTGCACAAGCTGCCTTGGAAATCTTCTTCATGAACAGTCCGAAAAGGAACGGGCCAAGGAATGCGCCTGAAAGCGCTCCCCACGAATAGGACATAAGAGTTGTTATCGAAGCGTTGGGGTTGCTTGCAATGATCACCGAAACGATAAGGAATACAGCAATGAAAAGTCTTGTGCAAAGGAGCTGCTTCTTCTCGCTGAAGTCCTTTACTCTTGGCTTGATAAGGTCATTGGTGAGTGTAGAACTTGACGTAAGCACAAGCGAAGAAAGAGTCGAAAGTGAAGCTGAAAGAACGAGCACTACAACGAGTCCGATAAGAATATTCGGGAGCGCACTCTGAAGAAGTGCAGGCACCATTGTGTCGAATTTTGGCTTTCCGTTGGCATTGAAGTCAATAAGAGCCTTATCCGAACCGTCCTCCTTGAGTGTACAGTAAAGTCTTACAAATCCGCCCATGAAGTACGAGCCGCCGGCAACTACAAGCGCAAAAAATGTTGAAATAATCGCACCTTTCTTTATTGCATCCTCGTCCTTTATCGCGTAGAACTTCTGAACCATCTGCGGAAGTCCCCATGTTCCGAGTGATGTAAGAATTACAACTCCGAGGAGATTGAACGGGTCGGGACCGAATATTGAGCCGAGTGTGCCTGTATTGCCCTTATCGTCAGGAATAAGATTGAGAGCATCAACAGCAGCAGAGATTCCGTTCTTCTTCTGAACTGTGAGAACCACAACTGTTGCAATACCGATAAGCATTATAATTCCCTGAACGAAATCATTGAGTGAAGTTGCCTTATATCCGCCAAGTGTTACATATACAGCCGAGAGTATCGCCATTGCAATAATAATATATGTAGCTCCGTGATCACCAAGGTCAAATACCATATTAAAGAGGTTTGAAAGTCCGTTGTATACCGAAGCTGTGTAAGGTATCAGGAAGATGAATACGATTGCCGCGGAAACAGTCTTTAATCCCTTTGAATCAAATCTGTATTCAAAGAACTCCGGCATAGTCTTTGCATTAAGGTGATTGGACATGAGTCGTGTTCTTCTGCCCATAAGAAAGAACGGAATAAGACTTCCTATTACTGCATTTCCTATTCCTATCCATGTGGACGAAACACCATAACTCCAACCAAACTGTCCTGCGTAGCCTATAAATACAACTGCCGAGAAATAGGTTGTTCCGTATGAGAAAGCAGTCAGCCATGAACCGACGCTTCTGCCGCCGAGGAGAAAGTCCTCGGTAGACTTTGTTTTTCTTGATGTGTAGACGCCAATGCTTACCATTATCAGAACGTAAACGGCAAGAATGGCGAAGGTTGCGGCTTGTGAGCCCATTAATAACCAGCCCTTTCATTGATATTTTTTGAAGTTGAACCTGTAAAGCTTTAAATAGTTAAAGCAACACTTGTATTATTATACAGCATCGCCTCGGATCTGTCAATAGTTTCTGCTATTTTTTATGAATTTGAATTATATATAAAAATATGATAATATTTATATGTAGGATATGGTGATGATTATGAAGAGTAAAATTACTACAAGTATATTAATTGTAGTTATAGTTATTATTGCAGTAGTAGGTATTACTTTTGCTTATATTACTTGGACTAGTGGAAAGATTAATACTACTGGTAATAGTGAATGTTTTAATGTTTTATATGCTAAAGGAACAGATATAGGTAGTGATCAAAATACTGCTACATTAATGCCTTCGAATGATTATACCGGAGGATTATCGTCTACTGTTAAAATAGGTTTTAGCAGTACCTGTACTAATGTAAGTGGTACTGGTATAATCAAATTAAATACTCTAGATACCACAAGTAGTAATTTATATAGAACAGGACTTCTTAATTATGTAGTATTAAAAAATGGTACTAAATTAACTGAAGGCAATATTACTAGTTCAGGTACTAAAAGTATAAATGTAGGTACACTAAAGAAAGTAAGTAGCATAAGTAATGCTGATAGTTATACAGTATATGTATGGATAAGTAATGATTTAGTACAAAATGAAGATGCTTTTTCAAGCTATTATGGTAATATAACCGCTAGTGTAGAACAGGTGAGTGATTAGTATGAAGAAGAAAGTAATATATAGTATTATTATAGTTTCAGTAATCATAATTCTATCAGTAGCAGTAACTTATGCAGTATATACTTTTAGTGGATCAGTAAATATATCAGGTACCAGTGAATGTTTTGATGTTAATTATGTTAAAGGACAAGATATAGGTAGTGATAGTAATCC
>ERZ834722.524-NODE-524-length-41634-cov-4.633517_pt1 | contig 41634 bp, 29 predicted proteins | sample MGYA00519576_ERZ834722 | MGnify/ENA primary metagenome ERZ834722 (study PRJEB31850, sample SAMEA3708759) | human gut metagenome | biome: human gut; feature: human-associated habitat; material: faeces | place: China | collected 2014 ...
CGGCGGCCAGGTGCCGGGGGCTATCTCCGCGTTGCGCTAGCTGCGGAAACGCGGGACCCGTTCAGGCTGTTGCGTTGAGATTGAAAATCAACCCCAACACCAGAGGCAACACAGTATCCACAACGGTTTTCAGAACCATATAAACAGTAGTACCATTATTATTCAATTCATCAGAGATGCTTAGGACAATAATGCAAAAAGGATTAACGTCAGCTCCATTGTCAACCATAGCCGTCGGGCATGAGAATAATCTAGCACTTATCCGACTCATCTGTGCTTTTGGAGTCATTGTGAGTCATTCCTATGCCTTGATTGGGGGCATCAATCACAGTGAAAAGGATTTATTAAGTACTATAACGTCGGATAGCTTGGGCTACGGCGCATTCGCTGTTGGAGTTTTCTTTTTATTTGGTGGCTACCTCATTGCAGGAAGTGCGGAAAGAAGCAAGACTTTTACGTCATTTATAAAGAAGCGTATTTTGCGAATCATTCCTGAGCTGGCTTTCCTAGTTCTGATGTTTGCATTTGTAATTGGACCGTTGGCTTCTTCCCTGCCACCCACACAGTATTTCACAAACCCATCATTACCAGTATTTTTATTAAATATTGCATTAATTCCCGTACACTGTCTTCCTGGGCTATTTAATTCCAACCCATATCCCAATGTTGTTGACGGGTCTCTATGGACCCTTCCAGTGGAATTCTCTTGCTACCTGCTTGTATTCTTATCCTTTAAATTGACTCACTTTGATAGAAACAAATACCTCAAGCTGAGCGCGCCGATTGCATTACTCGTCTTTATCTATTTCATTATTTTATATCCATATCAGATTAGCGTCGTTAGACCGGTACTTTTGTACTGGATAGGCACGACTGCATATGTTTTTAAGGATTCCATTCGCATACCGAACCCGCTCGCGTTGGTCTCATTTTTCGTCTTTTGCATTTCGCTGCCGATAGGCTGGTCTGATGCGACTATGCTAGCTTGTTTCCCAATCTTTATGGCGTGGCTCGCTTTTTCAGTGAAAGCATCGAAAACCTCCCTACTGCTAAACAAACTCGAATTGTCTTATGGCGTATATCTCTGGGGCTGGCCAGTAGGGCAATTAGTAGTGCTCTTGCATCCAAACATCAGCGTTGGAGTTCTTGCATTAACTACAATTTTCTTTTCATTAATCATGGGATTCATGGGACAAAAACTGGCAAGCCGCCTTGTTAATACAATTCAAAGAAAGCAAGCCAACTAATTGCCCGTTTGAATGCTAGTCGATCAACACTGGAAGAGGACAGATGAAAGCCATTGCCGATGCAGAAAAACAGCGACTTATAAAGCAAATCATTCGCGAAGGTTTGCTGCCCAACATCGCCCTTTCCCTCATAGCAACGGGACTGAGCGATAAAGGATTGGAGATCGCCCAGCTAACCCTTTACAACCGGATGATTCATAAATTTCGGAAACAAATTTCGCCTAACATTGAACAAGTTAAAGCGAACGTGGAGAAACGTTTTGCAACGTCTACCGTTAAACAGTCAGATACGATATGGGTTTTGTGGTTCCAAGGAATTGAAAATGCACCTGAAGTCGTAAAAATATGTTACGAATCTCTACTGAAATATTGCCCCCAGAAAAACATCATTCTCTTATCAGAAGAAAATCTAAATGACTACATTTCATTGCCAAAATACGTAGAAGATAAATATCAACAGGGCATTATCTCAAGGACGCACTATTCAGATATTGTTCGCACAAATCTCCTTACAACCTACGGCGGAACGTGGATTGATTCGACCGTATTACTTACTGCGCAACCAGATTCATTTTATTTTGATTCAGACCTCTTTTTGTTTCAGACATTGTCGCCGGGAAGCAGCGGGCAAGCAATTCCCTTTTCAAGCTGGTTTATTACGGCACAAAAACCCAACCGTATTCTTTTATTGACAGAGGAGCTTCTCTATCAATACTGGAAAAACAATAACCGACTCATGGACTACTTCACTTATCACTATTTTTTGAAAATCGCATCCGAATACTACCCTGACGAGTATTCATTGATTCCACCGGTATCCAACGAGACACCGCAATTGCTCCTTAATAGGCTTGATACCCCTTATTCGGAACCGCAATGGGAGTTCATTAAATCCCAATCCCCTATCCATAAGGTGACCTATAAAAACACTTCGCTAAATAAAGGTACCTATTATCAAGTCATTTTTAAGAACTAAACAGTGTCAGATAATTAGTTCACGGCATGCCCAGTTTGAATGGACATGCCGTGAACTTCAGACTCGGAGCAACCTAATTTAATTTATTACTAAAAAGGGAATAACAAAGTAATAGACACAGGAAGGCCATTGTAAGCAGGTAGGATATTCCAGCACCCAAAACACCTAATGCGGAGACAATCGGAACAGAAACTAGCAGGGCAAGTAGGCCGGCAGCAACATAAGAGATCAGAATAGCCCTTTGGCACCTCATAGTTACAAGTCCATAATACAAAACCGTACAGACAACGTTAAACGCACCAGCAATCAGCAAAACAATCAGGGAATCGAGATACGGACTCAGGTCGACGAGATAAATGGCTGACAATATAGGCAGTCCTATAAAACCAGCAACAATTACTATCGGAACTGATATTAATGCCGACCCAATAACACCTTTTTTTATTAATGATATAAAACCATTCCATCCTTGCTCGGCAAAGGCATCAGCGAGTGTTGATAACATCGGCTGGAATACAAAACCACCAATTAAATTAATGACCATTGAAGGCATTACGAGAATCGAATAAATCGTAAGTGCTTCCATAGAAAGCGCCCGTTCAACGGCAAACTTTGAAGCATTTGCCAAATAACTCGACAAGAATGCAGAAATGAACAGCGGAAAACAAATGGAAAACAGCTTAAGAATTTGCTGTTTTGAAAAGCGCAGCTCAACATTAAATACCGATTTTGAGATAGGGATGTTTAGCAGCAGCACTGAAACGAACGTGATTGCACTAGTAACTATCGCCGTTAGCAACAGATTGCCGGTTCCCGCAAACACCACACAGAATACGACTGTGGTAATGCAGACACGAATGCAGTACGAACGCGCCCCCAAATCAAGTCTGCCCAAACGCTGAAGCTGCCCCTGGTATACATCCTCATATGCATCAGCCAATCGTAATCCAGCAATTAGAAATAAAGCCAAAGTATCACCGGAAAGGCCAGAAGAGCCCACGCATTGAATTAGTATTGCCACGACCATTACAAGACAGGTAATTAAGCGGGCTGAATGATACGTTTGAAATGAAAACTGCCCTTTAGTGTCGGTTACCTGAAATACTCGCGTTTCGAAAGCCCCTAGCGGGCGGTACTGCTGCCCTATCGCGTAGGCAAGCGAAAAGAGACCACCAACATAGGCATTAGATAAGCGAGTAATTATCGCAAGTAATACAACCCCCTGAAGAGCGTTAATGATGCTTCCGAGCGTATTCCAAAAAAAACCGCTCATGATTAAGCTACGTTCTTCCTTATTAACCTGCATTAATATGATCCAAAATCTAACGCTACGGGGTAGTGATTCTTTCTTTGTTCCATAGGAGGCAGCTCCATATACGCACCGTATTGACGCGTAAGCAAGCCATCCCAATCATGAGGAATCTTGACAGTAAAGTCATCAAAGGGAGATTCCAATAAAGGATAGATCTCGTCGAAAGTGGCTGACCACTTCATAGGATGCCTATCGGAAAAATCTGTGACGAGCTGACACTCTTCATTTTTTGCCAGCATTGCGCAGCGTTCCCAATTCCTCTGAATCCATCGTGGTGAAACATGAAAGAACTTGAGCCCCTTATGTGCTATACCGCATACAAAATAGATAACATCCTTCTTAAGTCCATCAAAAGGCAAATATGGTTTTGGAGTTGCCGAAAGGAACCCTAAACGGCCCCAAAACCAAGTTCCAACCAGCTGATGGATCCTTCGAATTGGATTATTGGAAACTTTATCCAACGGGAAAATATCAATACCTATAGAGCGAGTCCATTTACAGTGTTCAAAGAAATCAGGCACATTCACTGTACCAACAAGGGCAAGATATGAAAAAGGTGAAGGATAGAATTCCTGAGTTCGTGCGTTATCGATTCTGTACTTATCACCCAAAATCGATGGACCCTTAGATAAAAACTTCTCATAATCATCACGCGGCATAGCAACATCCACGTCGTCGTCCCACGGAATAAAGCCCTGGTGGCGTACGGCGCCGATACAAGTACCGCCGTACGCATAATAATCAAGATCGAGTTTGTCACATGTATGGATAAAATCCTTCAGAACATGCTCGATAGTTCGTTGAAGCCGCTTGAGCTCATTTATATCTTCATATTCCCTAAATGCCATAAAGCACTTTACCTTTCCTGTTGCAAATCCTGCAATGAAGCAATTATACGAATGGACGAGCTGCGCCGATTACATTCCCCCTTGCGCCAACAGGATGAATTCCGACGCCCTGATGAGGCCAGGAGTCAATCATCATACCGCCGCCAAGTGCAATTGCGATATGCCCGCGATAATAAATCAAATCGCCACGCTGAATCGAATTCGTACTCACGGGCATAAAGATATTGCTTCGATATCAATTCATGGAATTGTAGGTTTGGCTTGGATCCCAGCGATGGTTATAAGGGTTGTAAACACCCATATCCATTCCGGTAGCATAAAGGCACTGCAAGACAAAACCAGAACAATCAACAGCTCCGCCGGGAGCGGTAGACCAAGGCTCAATATATTGTGTACCGATATACTCATAGGCGCGCTGAATAAAGGCGTTAACGCAATCTTCCCGCGTTGCCTCGACAGAGATGCGAGAAGGGGTCACATAGGTAAAGTATCCGGTGCAATAGCTAGGCAGCTGAACAGTCCAAGAACTGACCTGAGGATACTGCGGAGGATTTTGCCAACCAACTTTGTCGCACTGACCATCGCTCCAGAAAATTCGGCGAACACCATCAATGGTTCTTGCGCCCGTTGCCATGGCACCGCTGCCATCTAGCCAATACCACTTACCCGAATCTTTAAGCCAGCCAACATGCATGCTGCCATTGGACTTAAGGTAATACCATATTCCATTCAGGCATTTCCAACCAGTTGCCATTTTTCCGTCGGCGTTTAGGTAATACCATGCACCGCCAGTAAAAACCCATCCGGTCTTCATCACGCCAGATTCGGCATCAAGCCAATACCAATCGCCGTCAATCTGCAGCCATCCAAGATGAATGGCACCCGTTCCGGGGTCAGCGTAAAACCTTAGATTTGCGACATTAACCCAGCCGGACGCAACCTGCCAACCATCAGCTCCAGCGGTTTTTAGGATAGTGCCGTTTTCGCGAATCGCATCCTTGCAAAGGTATCCATTATCGTCAGCGTATTTATCAACGCCATCATTTACGGTAACCCAGCTTGAAACCACAAGCCTACCGCTCTGGTTCGCAAAACAATCGTTGCCGCCCACCTCAAATAAGCCCGTTTTCATGAGATGGCTAACAGGGTCCAGGTAATACCAGCTCGCGCCTTCTTTATACCAGTCAGTAATAAGCGCACCGGATTGAGAGGCTAGATACCAGCCGTTCTCAGACTGAGCCCAGCCAACAGCCATAGCCCCATTGGGGCTCAAATAATATGCTGCGTTACCAAGGTCTAAATACCCGACGAACATTTTGCCGCCGGAGGCTGGGTCGAGATAATACCAAGCGCCGTTAACGAGTTTCCAGCCAGTGGCCGCAATACCGTTAGAGCAGTAATACCAATCTGCTCCGTCTTTGTACCATCCATTTGCGAGGCCATAGTCACCAAAAATGTAGGTTCTTCCATCAATCTTTTGACGACCCTTAAACATGATGAACGTCTGTGGGTCAAAATAATAACGAGCCCCACCTATCGTTTGCCATGACGAAGCAAGGGCACCCGATGAATAAGCCCAGTACCAATTCTCGTCAACGAGAATCCAGCCGGTTTTCATAGCACCAGTGGCATCTAAATAGTATTTCCCGCTCCCGAGGTCGACAAAACCAACCTGCATTATATGGGTGGCAGGATCCAGGTAATACCATGTGCCGTCTTGATAAAACCAACCAGCAGCTAAATCGCCTCCAGCATTGGCATAAAACCAATTTCCATCTGAGTTACGTAGCCAGCAGTTCTGATATAGCGCGCCAAAAGGCGTTGCGGCATTGCCGTCATTCGCATAAAACGAAGCAGTCGATCCGCCAGCATCGGTCACATTGAAATAACCTGTCTGCATTGCACCATCATTGGCTGGATCAAGCCAATACCAATAGCCCCCGCTTTGCAGCCAGCCAGTTTGGTGTTTACCGTTTTTTCCGTAATACCAAACTCCAGACGACTCGTCTCGTTGCCAGCCATCTTTTATGACGGAAGAATTATCAGGTTGCAAATCATCGGAAACCACAGAAGAAAAATCCGCTTTTGACTCAATACTCTGAGCCTCAACGGAATCCTGTGCAAACGCGACATTCGCACTCAGGGGCAAGCAGCAAGCAGTGATTAATGACGCAGCAGCACAAACAAGCGTGGCCTTCTTTTCGAATCGATACATAAGCGACCCTCCCAAATATCTCATTTATTTATTTTAATCCACATTCCAGGATTGATTTTCGTTACTGTCTGTTCAGTCTATGTAGATAAATATATTAAATTGAACATAACGTTCAATCATTCTATTCTTTCCCTAAGCAATGAACATCTTAATTGGAGGCCTGCAGTGGAACTGACCAAGCGTAACTTTACTGTTCTGTACGAATACCTAAAGAACCCATATGCCAGCCAGCGAGAAGTTGCCGAGCGCACTGGCCTCTCACTTGGATCGGTAAACGCAGCAAATAAAGAGCTTACGAATGAAGGCCTTCTCGAATCGGACAGCCTAACCGACAGCGGTTACGAAGCACTTCACCCCTATAAGGTTGAAAACGCAGTGATATTGGCTGCGGGGCTTTCGAGCCGCTTTGCTCCCATTTCGTATGAAAAGCCCAAAGGCCTTTTAAAAGTACGTGGTGAGATTCTCATCGAACGTCAGATTAGGCAGCTGCAAGACGCAGGTATCAGCAATATCACCGTCGTTGTCGGCTATAAAAAAGAGTATTTCTTCTATCTTGAAAGTAAGTTCGGCGTCTCGATTGTCGTCAACAACGAATATGCATCCAAAAATAACCACGCATCCCTTATGTGCGTAAAAGAGCGGCTTAGCAACACCTACATTTGCTCAAGCGATGATTACCTTCTAAACAATCCGTTTGAAGCATATGTTTGGAAAGCATTTTATTCTGCTCAATATGCTGAAGGCGCCACCAAAGAATGGTGCATTCAAACCGGAGCAATGGACAGAATCACCAATGTTACGATTGGCGGTTCCGATGCTTGGTATATGCTCGGACATGTCTACTTTGATAAAGCCTTCTCGCTTGCATTTAAGCAGATTCTCGAAACGCAATATAACAAGCCCGAAACAACGGACAAGCTTTGGGAAGATCTATATATCGAGCACATCAAAGAGCTCGATATGGTTATCAAGAAGTATCCTGAGGGCGAGATCAACGAATTCGATTCTCTTGATGAACTGCGTGCCTTTGATCCGCATTTTATCGAAAACGTTGACTCCGATATTTTCGATAACATCGAGCAAGTGCTCGGCTGCTCCAAATCAGAGATTCACGACGTTTATCCCCTTAAACAAGGTCTTACGAATCTATCGTGCCACTTTAGAACCAATGACGGAGAGTACGTTTACCGCCATCCGGGAGTCGGGACCGAACTGCTTATTAACAGAAATGGAGAAGTAGCCGCACTTAAAAAGGCCAAGGAACTCGGCCTTGACGACACGTTCATTCATGAGGACCCAAAGCGTGGTTGGAAAATTTCGAAGTTTGTACCCAACGCAAAGCAGCCTGATCCGCATGATGCTGCCCAAATGAATCGAATGATGCAGATGTGTCGTTCGCTTCACGAGAGTGGTGCAAATGTCGAAACCGAATTTGACTTCTACCTCGAAGCGAAGCGCTACGAATCACTTCTTCTGGAAAAAGGTCCCATCGACATTCCAGGCTACAGGGAAATGTCCGCCGAAATCGATGAATTGGAGCGCTTTGTACAGGCCGATAATGCACCAAAATGCCTTTGCCACAATGACTTCTTTTACCTTAATTTCCTTATCGATGAGAACGACAAGTACTATCTCATTGACTGGGAATATGCTGGCATGAGCGATTACGCAAACGATTTTGGAACGTGCAGTGTCTGCTGCGAGCTTTCCGAAGATGAAGTCGACCGCGCGCTTGATGCATATTTTGGGCGCAAGGCAACAAACAACGAAGTTGCGCATAACTATGCGCACATTGCCCTTGCAGGATGGTGCTGGTACCTCTGGTCTCTTCTGAAAGAAGCCGAAGGTGACTTCGTGGGCGAGTGGCTCTATATCTACTTCAATTACGGTGCCAAATACCTTAAAAAGGCACTGGAGATCTATCGGAAAGGTGAGTAACGATGCAATTCGGTTTTTTTAGCGGCCTTCTTTGGGGCCTTGATACAGTAATTCTTGGAATCGGTTTGGCGCTCGCGCCCTATATTGGATCGGCGGAAGCGCTTGCATGCGCCTCCATTGCGGGATCTTTTCTCCATGATGCCTTCTGTGCAATCTGGCTCTTTGGATACATGGGAGTTCGAGGCAGATTAAAAGACACGCTCGCTGCACTTAAAACTCGTTCTGGCAAGGTCGTCATCGCCGGCGCACTGCTCGGTGGACCTATCGGAATGACCGGATACGTATTGGCGATTAATAATATCGGAGCAGCCTACACGGCAATTATCTCCGCCTTCTATCCCGCAGTCGGAGCATTCCTTTCGTTCGTGCTGCTGAAGGAGAAAATGGGCAAAGGTCAGATTCTTTCCCTTCTTGTTGCCCTTTGCGGCGTAATGACGATGGGCTATCTGTCGGCCGGATCGAGCGAGATTGCAAATGCCCCTCTCGGCTTACTCGGCGCGGTGCTTGCCGTTATTGGATGGGGATCCGAAGCGGTGCTGTGCGCATGGGGAATGAAAGATGATGCCGTTGATGACGAAACGGCTTTGCAAATCCGTGAAACTACGAGTGCGCTTGTTTATGGAGTGCTCGTACTCCCCCTCTTCGGAGCATGGCATTTCACGCTGGGCGCTATCCCGAGCATGCCCACATTGATTATTGCACTCGCCGGACTAGCAGGAACTGCATCCTATCTGTTCTATTACAAGGGCATTGCGGCAATCGGAGCAGCGCGTGCGATGGCTCTGAATATCTCCTATTCGGCATGGTCGGTGGTCTTTGGCCTGATCTTGCTTGGAACAATTCCCGACATGGCATCCGTAATCTGCTGCGTTGTCATTGTATGCGGAACAGTTTTGGCAGCCAGTAACTGGGACGAACTATTTGGACGCAATAAGACGGCGTAGCTTGATTAACAATGCAGTAAAAAAGGAGAGCTCGTCGAGCTCTCCTTTTTTAGCATTATGGCTATTCAATTACCACGGCCTGGCTATCCATCTGTTGCCACGTGCCGAAGAACACCTGGGCATTTCGCGTAACATTGCCGTTAATCGAATCCGAAAGAAAGACAATTCCCCGCTCGTCATCATAGCCTTTAAGGACTACGGCATGATTACCGCCCCACAGACCATAGGAATGCCCGTTATACCAACGAGCAGCATAGCGGCCTCCTGGCCAACTTCCCCACTCGGTATTCCACATCTCAACAGGTTGACCACAGGTCAGCCTGTTCTTAATGGAAGAAATTGACGAGAAAGAGACGTCTTTTGCCTGCTTGCCACTTCCAGCAGCACGCAGAAAATTATTTCCAGCAATAGTAATCGCAGGGGCGACGCATCCCATGAGACCCCCGCTGCTACGCCTCGGGTTGCCATCAAAAGCGGTAACAAAGTTGCCGTTGCTTCCCTTGGGCAAGTAATAATCCGCAATAATCGTCTTACCTAAACCGAAACCATAGTAGTTAAGCAAGTTTGTAAGGGCAACCGACTCACAGCCAGTAGGAAGTTCCGGGTACTGCGAATAGCAAGGGACATCGACCCAAGCGCCAACCATTGCGCCGGATGAGCTGAACTTGTAGTCAGTAGAGTCGATCCAATACCAACCGTTGCTCAGCATTACTCCCCCACGTGCGGCATCAAGGTAATACCATGTGCCCCCAAGGGAAAGCCATCCCGTTTTCATTGTGCCGGAAGCGGAATCTAGCCAGTACCAGTTGCCGCCATCGTTAAGCCAGCCGGTCGCCATTCGACCATCCGAGTTAAAGTAATACCAAGAGCCAGCTATTTGCTGCCACCCAGTCAGAATTACCCCATTAGCAGAACAATAATATCGAGAACCCTGACTCTCAATCCAACCCGTTCTAACATTCCCGTCATCATCAATCAGCTGGATTCCCGAATCAGTCATGATGCCTTTAAGGTCAATTGCACCGCTGGATGACGAATGATACATCCAAGACCCATCACCGTTTGACCAGCAATTAGCCATCATCTTGCCGGAACTATTAAATATATATTCACACGATCCAATAGTTTGAACGCCCGTTGCCATGGCGTGCGTCGAGGGATCGAGCCAGTACCACGTACCGTTCAGGTTGAGCCAGCCGGAGGCGAGGGCGCCGGAGCCAGTCGCGTAGTACCAGGTCCCGCCGTCGAGCACCCAGCCGGTCGCCATGGCGCCGGAGGCGTTGAACCAGTACGCTGCGCCGTTACACACATGGAGGCCCGTCGCCATGGCGCCGCCCGCCTCGGGATCGAGCCAGTACCAGGAACCGCCGGTGCGAATCCAGCCGGTCGAGGCGATACCGTCAGCGAACCAGTGCCAGGAGCCGTCGACGAGGCCCCAGCCGTTAAGGGGGCCGCAGCTGCCGAAGTAGCGGCGGACGCCCTGCGCGTCAGTCTGATAACCCGTCAGCATGGCCCTGGTCTCAATGTCGAAGCAATAGGACACGCCACCAACGGAAATAGGACCGCGCGCGAGCGCGCCGCCCTCCCCGGCGTAGCACCAGCTGCCGCCGTCGCGGACCCAGCCGAACGCCATGGCGCCGCCGTTTGAGGGGTCGAGCCAGAAGGCGTTGTCGCCCAGCCTGAGCATGCCGGTCGCCATGGCGCGGGTCTCCGGGTCGAGCCAGAACCAGTTCGAGCCGAGGTGGAGCCAGCCCGACGCGAGTGCGCCGCCCTCCCCGGCGTAGTACCAGCTGCCGCCGTCGCGGACCCAGCCGGTCGCCATGGCGCCGGAGGAGTTGAACCAGTATGCGGAGCCGTTGAACTCGTGGAGCCCGGTGGCCATGGCATGCGTCGAGGGGTCGAGCCAGTACCAGGTCCCACTGGTATAGAGCCAGCCAGAATGCAGCGAGATCGGATTAACTGAATCCACATAGAACCAGTTGCCGTCAAACGAATTCCAACCCAGATTCCATTCAACGGATTCTTGAGCAGGACCATCATCGATTGAATCGGAAGAAGAAGGAGTCGAGGGGACGGATTGCCGCTCAATATCAGTAGGGATAGAGGAGCTTATGGGTTCTGCATTCGCGATATCAACCGCACCGGGCCCAGCGAGCAATAGAGTTGAAAGAATGATTAGAATTAATGTTATTCGCTTTTTCCTTGCCATGTGCAGCCCCCAGTATTAACCAATTTTTACATAAACATAGTCTACAAATGGATAGCTAAGAGCAATATGTAATTAGAAAAAAGCAATTAAAGAAGAGTTGCTAGCCAAGCCAAGCGCCATTACTAGCAAAAGAGTATTGCACCCCATCGATTTCCTGAACACCCGTAGTCATTGCGTGCGTCGACGGATCGAGCCAGTACCAAACGCCGCCGAGGTAGGCCCAGCCGGAGGCGAGGGCGCCGGAGCCCGTCGCGTAGTACCAGGTACCGCCGTCGCGGACCCAGCCGGTCGCCATCGCGCCGCCGTTTGAGGGGTCGAGCCAGAAGGCGTTGTCGCCCAGCCTGAGCATGCCGGTCGCCATGGCGCGGGTCTCCGGGTCGAGCCAGAACCAGTTCGAGCCGAGGTGGAGCCAGCCCGACGCGAGTGCGCCGCCCTCCCCGGCGTAGTACCAGCTGCCGCCGTCGCGGACCCAGCCGGTCGCCATGGCGCCGGACGAACGGAAATAGTACACGGAGCCGTTACACTTGTGCAGTCCGGTCACCATGGCGCCGCCCGCATCGGGATCGAGCCAGTACCAGGTGCCACCCTGGCGCAACCATCCGGTATACGCTTTGCCGTCGGAGGTTGAGTAATACCAAGTGCCCTCTTTTAACTGCCAGCAATAAAGAGAGACATCGACATACGCGTAATTCATATCAACGTTTCCGCCAATACCAGAAACTTTTCCGCTGCTTGTATACTGCCAAAAGCTGTAACTGCCGGTATAGTCACATTGCGAGTTATATTGAGCAATCCAATGATCCCAAGAACCACTCTTAAATACAGGGTCGGTCAATATCTTGGTAAACCAATTTAGGTTTGCATAAATGCCTGGCTTATATCCAGCAGCAGAAATCTTATTACAGAATGTCTGAGCTCTAGATGCAATTCCGGATTGACGACCATCTGCAATAATTGTCTTGTCCTCAAGATCGTAATACACCGGTAGCCTAGGATTGTGCCCCGATAGGCAGTCAATCACCATGGACGCCTCATCGGCTGCCTGTTGATTATCAAAAGCATATGAATAGATATAGACGCCGTAGGGAATTCCGAGTCGCTCGCACTCAGAAATATTTCGATTAAATTGATAGTCAACTCGACCGCCGAAAGACGGAGCGCCAAACCCAACGCGCAGAATAGCGAAATCGATGCCTGAAGCTTTAACTGCGTCCCAATCAATACGCCCTTGGTGCTCGCTGACGTCAATGCCCCGAGCTGTAACCCCATCGGGAAGAGCGTCCATAGACAATAAAGCTATTCCGTCTTCTTCGGAAGAAGCATCATCTGAAACTAATTGTCCACCCTCATAACGCCAAGAATTCTCAACCAGAGTCTGAGCAGCCTCTGCATCCGCAGGGCATACAAACATAGAAACGGGCGCAAGGAGCATCAGCACCAACAATGCCGAAAACAATTTAAGATGTTTGTTCATGTAAACCTCGTCATTCGCTCTTGATTGCGTCTAGCTTACAGCATGGCTATGAAAGATTTCCGAACATCCAACGGAGCAAGACACCATCTAGAAGGAAAATAAATTGCACGCGATGCTGCACTGTAAACAATTGCTCAACAGCAGGGAGGAAACTAGGGTTCAATATCCCAACTCAACCTCCCCAATAGAATAACGGCATCGAATTAGCTCTCAAACCAAATGTCGAAAAAGATGGGGCCCCGGGAAGGCCCCATTACTACTCTAAATTCTAACGAATCAGTATTACTTTCGATGGGCCCAAAGCAGTCAAACCGGAAATGCGATTTCCATAACCATCGCTATGCCAGAACAAGTTTTCGCTCGGCGAATTGCCCCAGAAAAAGCCAATGTGGCTATCGTCCGCATATGGGTTGTAAGGATTGAAGAACACAATGTCCCCCTTACGGGCCAAACCGCTACGCAGTAACTCATCAATAGAGTTGAAATAAGTCACGTTCGCGCACGTATCGATAGCGTAGCCGTACCAACGATAAGCGTTTACGCAGCCGCCCCTTCCGGGACCTCCACTCCAAGGGGAATGGCTCTGCTCAGCGGCAATGGGAGCTAAATTACCGCCCGCTCTCATATACGCATGCGAAACAAATCCACCACAATTCATGCCCGTATAACCGTCCCAACGCGGATCGCCCTTTGGGTACATGCACGTTTCCTGGCTGAGATGTGTGTCGTAGCGTGTTCCACGGTAATAGCCATCGTTTTCGTGGCTCATAAGCCAATTGACCAGGCTGGACCTATTGACCCCCAAAACAGAACCAGACGTATTCAACCATGCACCGCTTGCATTGAAGTAGTAGTTGACGCCATCGATTTTCAGCCACCCGTTAGCAAACATAGCGCCCGAAGGCTGAAGCCAGTACCACGTGCCGCGGTCATTGAGCCATCCGGTCTTCATCTTGTACGTGGAAGGATCCATCCAATACCACGCACCGTTAACATATTGCCAACCAGACTTAAGGACACCATTGGAAGATGCGTAATACCAAGTATTGCCGCTTTCGCCAGAAGCGTCTTTCGACATAATCCAACCAGATGCTACATTGACGGCGCCGTTTGCATCCGCATAGAAAACCGCGTCTCCAATATGAATCACACCTGGCAATGAAGACGAGTCGGTACGATCAGCGACCACGGGAGATCCATCAGATGAAGTAGGCAACGGCTCGCTCAGTGCTCCAGACGAATTCGCCCATGCCATACCGTCGCTCAAGTTGATCCAACACGAAGAAGCCATCGCACCGGAGTCGAAAGAATAATAGCGCGTGTCGCCTACCGTATATTCACCAGTGCGCATTGCGCCGGATACGTCATCGAGGTAATACCAGGCGCTTCCGGACTTTATCCATCGCCCTCGTTGAATAGCTCCGTTTGATGCGGCGTAGTACCAAGTATCATCAGCAAGTGCCCAGCCTGTTGCCATGGCACCTGAACTCGTAAGGAAATAGGAGGATGTACCCACTTGCACAAAGCCCGTGAGCATAATATGGCTTCCTGGATCCAGGTAATACCAAGAATTCCCTAGAAGTAACCAGCCTCCATGCAGCAAGCCGTTGGAGTCAGCGTAATACCAGTTGTTGTCAATAAGCGCCCACTGGGAGGAGAGCATGGCCCCCGATCCGTTAAAGATATAAGGGGTTCCATTGCATGTATTCAACCCGGTGGCCATAGAACCGTCCGCAGGATCAAGCCAATACCAACGGCCCCCATCCGAGAGCCAGCCCTTTACCAGGGCGCCAGAGCCGGAGAAATAATGCCAGACGGAAACATCAAGATGCCATCCGATAAGCATTGCGCCAGAAGAGGAGAATCCATACGTGGCTCCCCCGATCTGCAGCATCGAGTCGTGGACCATCTTGCCTTCATCATCCAGCCAATACCAGTTGTTGCCGTCTGAAAGCCAGCCTTTTACCATGGCGCCAGAACCGGAGAAATAACGCCAAGCAGAAGTGGAGTCTGTAGAATCTAGGTACCAGCCGACACGCATTGCACCCGAAGAGGAGAATCCATAAGTCGCACCCCCGACTTGGACCAATCCATCCTGAGCCATTCGACCTTCGTCGTCGAACCAGTACCAGCTACCGTTTATATGTCTCCAAGAAGAAGCAGCGATCGTTCCGTCGGACAAGCCCCAACGCCAAAAACCAGCCCCTTCTTCGGGTGATATCCACCCCTGATGCCAAACAATTTGATTCGAAACCTCAGAAGGGGTCTCATTATCCACCTGAGAGTTCTGCTCGACAGCGAAAGTCGATTCGCGCTGAGCATCAACGCCTGACTCGACAGAAGCAATAGCAACGTTAGATGCGGGACCTTCGTCAGTGTTATTCAAATCAAGGGCGTACAACATCGAGGGCGAACCCAAAAGGAGCCCCAAAGAAACAAGGCCCGAAAAGACCAGCACCCCGAATGACCATTTCTTCATAACAGCACAGCATCCAATCACGCAGCGGCCCCGTCGCTTCAGGGCAACGGGGCCTCAATCAAAACTAGCTCAGTAATGTGCTAGCCAATTTGCTGGCAGTTTTTTTCTCGAAGGTTTTTCATACGGCATCCTTTCTCCGAGATTTAAGCCTCTTAAGTTATTTTTAAACTTTCAATTCAGTTTTTCAACGAGGAATCAATAAAAGGTGTCTTTGTGACTGCAATTTAAATATGAGTCGCCGCACCTCAACCGTTACGCCAAATAGCTTCTGAGTCAAACCGAGCACATAAGCGAACCGATTTAATACAACCACCTGTAAAAATCATGAGGCACGTTTTCGATATGACAAGAGCCGCTTGAACGAGGAGTACTTGAACTCCACCGCTCTTGCAGCCCTTGAGGATACTTTGCCGGAACTTGGCATTACTTCGCACTAAAGCGAGAAGTACTCGCTCTCGGCAGATAGGTTCGGCCCCAACCACGGATCACCGTTGAGGAAGAGCTCCGGCCAGCGCTGCATGAACAGGGCCTACTCGCGCTTCCAGCGGCGCAGTTTTTCCTCGTTGGCCTCTTCCCTGCCGCGCGAGGTGAACTCGTAGTGGCACGGCTCGGCATAGGGCATTTGCCCTCCTCCAACAAAACACTGTCACTAACTTAGCCCACCAACCTCGCCATTTGTTAAGCAACAAGTGCGAGCGGTAGGTATTGATCTACAACCGTTGGGGATTGAAAAAAATGCAGTAGCCGAAAACGTAATATCTTCCGATTTGCGCGGCATAAAAAAATAGAGGGCGTCCCATAAAGAGAAGCCCCCTTGCAAAACGGCCGAACCGCTTTTCGAAGTGGGAAATATTTTGCACCAGATGCCTAGGAATCGCAAGAAGGCATATCTTCAGCGTCACACAAATACCATGCGCCGATCACTTTCGACAAAAACGAGAAGGAGGAAGTTATGACCTCCGCACCTTTATAGTAGTTGATGTTGCGATTTGCCCTAGAAATAAACTTGGAAAGCGATTGTGCTTTGTGCTTAATAACGCCTTTAGACGACACCTCTTTGTGCAGATATAGCGTTGTGACAATCTGGCGTATTCTCTCATTGCTCATCCTTGCCTTACGCTGATAAGAGCCAACCCCATCTATTTTGCTCAATGCCTTCATAACACCGTTATTTGCCCTTCGGGCATTCTCACCCGAAGCAAGACCATTAAGAATGCAACTATTGTGAGCACACGCGTTGCGGAGATCTTTTGCCGCGCGAAGCAAATAAAACCTATCGCGAAGCTCAGCATCGTCAAACCGTTTGGCGCAAAACAAAATGAATGAATTAAAGGCACCAAAGGTAATAACTTCCAGAAAGGCCCAGGCAGGCATATTAAAACCACTGTATTTTGCAAGAATGCCTGCAGAATAGGCACTCGACTCACAACGTGAAATCTCTTTTTTGACCCAGTTGGTCACATTCCCCTTGCTATCAAATGTATCCTGCTCGCTTAAATAGTCTTGAACGATTTCGTAACCGTCCTCGGCATGCTGCTCTATCCTGCCCAGCAAGTCAACTTTGCAGAAGTGCTCAATATCAAGAGTGAGCGAAATCATCTCGTTTCGAAGCAACATATCAATAATCGAAAGGTCAACAAGCATCTTGAAATCTAAGTTGACATATTCACCCTTACGTTTTCCATCAGAAACCTTTGGAAATCCGGTGCGGTACGAGCGCAAGCGAAAGTAATTGTTGTTCTTCGTCAGATACTCGACCGCCTCTGCCTCGCTCATATAGCGGAAACGGACACCCTTGCTCTTAAGATGGGAGACTTGTTCCCAAGGAGTAAGCCAAGGCTTTTGATCGCACATATCTTGTTGACGAATAGGACTATTCATTGCGCTCTCCAGCGTATTTGATGAAATAACAGATCTAATTTTATCCTAACTGTAAATACCTATTAAACAGCCGGACGCTCATGCAAATACATCATGGCACGCCGCCGCCCATCTCGCCTTGAGCTCGTGACAACATTTGCATTAGCTTCCACAGAATTAGAGGGAGCATCCTCTCGCTATCTCATTTTGAGCTGAGTAACATCGTAAATTGACCCGACCTGAGCCACTATCCAGCACACGGTCCAGAAAAATCTCCCAAGAAAGAAGTATTATTATCGCACTTACACCCACCAAGGCTCCTCTCCATACTTTTCCGCATAGGGAGAACGACACCCACTAGCAAACTCGTAAACCAGTACGTAGAGTTCATATGCATCGCGATCTAAGCGCGTCATTCCTTCTCGGTCGTATCGTGTCTGTTCCTTTTCACACTTTTTAATAGCGCTAAGCAAGTCGTAGTAGCCGCAGTCTCGGCTGTTAAAATGATGACATTTTCCGACAATATCTTGATAATCATTGCGAATTGCATCGATTTTTCTAGCAATGGCAGATATTTGTTTGAACTTACATGTCCCAGGAAAGTATGCAAGCTTTGATTTCAGAATGTAGACTTCGTCTTCGGAGGGAAATTTAGCCTCCAATCGAAGATAGGCTCCTACTGACTTTCGAAGTCTATTCTCCAAATGAAGCAGATATCGTCGCGTATGAGAATCTTCATCTGAGTAGTAGCGCTCGCATTCATCCCTTTCGCAATGTTCAATTGCCTGAACTAAAGAATCCCTTTGTTCATGCCTATCATCCGATATGCAAAGCAATTGGGAGACGCATGACTCTTCTTCCTCGTAATAAGCCAAAAGAAGTCCCAAGGTATCTTCGCATCGAGATAGATGCTCAATGTAGCATTCATCCATTCCGCCCAGCTCAGACAATAAGGGCTGAATGCCAAATAAAAAACGATCTTCAAGTTCCCGACATCGGTCGCTGTATTCAATTACCCCAACAAACAAAGATGATATTCCTGCACCTAAAACCGCTAACAAAACCTCGTTCATCTGTTCATCCGTCAAAATGACCGCGTTTAGAGGGCAAATATAGAGAATAAACGAGATAGCAGCAACGATGGATGACGCAATTACGATCGTTCTCGATAATCTCATGCTGTTTCACCCTTAGACAAGCGGACTGCGTTTGAAATCCCAATAATCGCATCAACACGCATAAGAAAAGCTAAGCGTAGGCTCCACGAATCAAACACCAGAAATATAGCAAAACCCAACGCTCTCACAGCTCCTGAGCACCCTATGCTGGATTTTCACATCACCTCGCGCTAAAGCGAGGAGTGCTCACTGTCGGAGGATAAGTTCGGTCCGAGCCAGGAATCGCCATCCAAAAGAACTCCGGCCAGCGCTGCATGAACAGTGCCTGTTCGCGCTTCCAGCGGCGCAGTTTTTCCTCGTTGGCCTCTTCCCAGCCGCGCGAGGTGAACTCGCAGTGGTACGGCCCTCACTCTTTGCGAATGGTATCTTAGTTGCTGCGAATTTAAACACGCAATGCTATAGATAGACGAAATCTGATTAGCGGGCGACGATGAATGCCGCATCTTATTATCACGGGGAATGTCGCCCCAGAAAAACCCGATATGGCAATCGATGTTAGGAACGGTCTTAAAGAATATGACGTCGCCCTATCTCGATTTAGAACCGTTCGAGAATCTCCTCGGCATTCTCTCGCAGATAGATATCTAGGTCCGGCACGGCAAACTGCACGTAGCCCCCCCTGTGGCGCCTGAATAACCTCTCTTTGTAGCAATTTGGCCCTAATAGAGCTGATCTCATTGGTCTTTTTACCCATACGTTTGGCAATCTCGGATGATTTAGACTGCTGTTTGTCCTCGCACATCGCCAAAAGGTATTTGATATCGCTGAGTCCCAGTCCAGAAATCGCGGGCTCGTGAACAACATCGTGAAAACGAGCCTCTGCCAGCGCAATGCCCTCGGTGACATCCCGCTCGCTCACAATGGCACTTTTGGCACGGTGCAAGTTAGCGCGCTGCCAAATGGAATAACCGACCAGTTGCACCAGATAGGCATAGCCCTTAGTGGCCTTAGCGGATCTCGAAAGCAGATCGTCCTCTATGTTCAACCCGGTTGCGATAAAGCTGTCGCCCATGGATGGCGCCACCTCCACCTGGTTGATAGGCGCCAGATCTTCGGGAAGAGCACGACGCAAGAACGTAAGCGCCTTGCCGTTAATAAGATCCATAACGCCGGCGGGTAAGCCGGCAAAGGCAAGTGCGATATCTACTTATATCGAATAATATCGAGCTGTATAAGCTTGTATAAACTTATCGCGGAAGTATCGAGCTTTCGTAATTTGTCTTAGTAAGTAGTCCAACCTTGCTTTCTTCCAAGCTCATAGCGAAAGAAAGTTAAGGACTTCCTAAAAACCATTGCCTTAGACCGAGAAATACTCGCTCTCAGCGGATAAGTTCGGCCCCAACCACGGATCGCCCATCAAGAAAAACTCCGGCCAGCATTGCATGAACAGTGCTTGCTCGCGCTTCCAGCGACACATCTTTTCCTCGCTGGCCTCTTCCCTGCCGCGCGAGGTGAACTCGTAGTGGTACAGCTCGGCATAGGGCGTAAAGATGGTGCGGAAGCCCGCCTCCCACACGCGCAGGCAAAAGTCAGCATCGTTAAAACCGACGGCAAATTCCTCGTTGTAGCCTCCGACCTGCTCAAATACATCGCGTCGCACCATCTGGCAGGCGCCCGTTACGGCGCTAAAGTTGCCCGGGCGCACAGCGCGGGCAAGATAGCCCTCGCGCTTTGCCGAGAAATCCTGGTTGGCATGGGCAAGTGCGCCACGCACGCCAACCAAAATGCCGGCATGTTGCACCAGATGATCGGCAAAGTAGAGTTTGGCGCCCACCACGCCCGCCTCGGGACGCTGCAGATAGCCCATCATCTCTTCGATAAAATCGGGGCTTATGACCTCGGTATCGTTGTTCAGCAGCAGCAGGTAATCGCCCTTGGCGTGCTCCACACCAAAGTTAATGATCTTGGAGTAATTGAACTCGCCCGGCCAGTACACAACGCGCGCGGTGCCCTTGCCTTCGGATGCCGCAGCCACGCGCTCTGGCAGGGTTTCGTAATACGCAAACGTATCCGGGGCTTCGCTGTTGTTCTCCACCAAAACGATCTCGTAATTGTCATACGTTGCCTTCTGGGCAATCGACATCACGCAGGCATCGAGCGTCTCGACGTGATCCTTGGTGGGAATCACAATGCTCACCAGCGGCGCAGGCTCCGGCAGTGCATAGCGTATGCGATAGACAAACGGCGTCTCGGCATCCTCGACCGTTCCGCGAACGTCCAGCGAGTCAAGGTGGCGCTGCAGCGCAAGGCGCCCGGCCTCGATGGCATACGGTTTGCTATCGGCAGAACCATCGGCGGTGGAACCGGGGTGCACACGCCAGTGATACAACACGTGGGCAATATGCTCAAACCGTGCGCCCGATGCAAGGCAGCGAAGCGTCAGATCATAATCCTGGGCGCCCGCGACATCTTCCGGCGACATGCCAATGCAATCGATGAGCGCCTTCTCCACCATTAGGAAATGCGTCACGCAGTTATGGCTATAGAGCAGGTCGACGTTGAGTTTGGTCTTAAAGACCGGCTGGCCCCACTCCCCCGTTTTCTGGAACATGTCCTCGTCGCAGAACAGGACCTGGGGACGCTCGCCCTCGACCGCCTTATTCAGCGCGGAAACATAGTGGAATAACGCGTCCGGTTCCAGGATGTCGTCATGGTCCAAGAACGCGATGTAGTCGCCCGTCGCTTGCTCAATACCAGCGTTGGTGTTGACCACAATGCCGCCGTTGCCGGGAAGATCGATGCGACGGATGCGCTCGTCATTGGCGTCCGCCGCAAGGTCGACCACCGCGTCCCATTCGGGCGAGGCATCCATAAGGAGCAGTTCCCAGTTGTCATAGCTCTGGGCTAGCGCCGATTCCATCAGCTCGCGCAGGTAGACCCGATCAGTCTTGTAGCACGGCACAACAATGCTCACGAGCGGCCTATAGGCAAAGGCCGCCGAAGCGACACGCTGGCACGCCAAATCGCCCGGCTTTGCGCGATGCTGCTCAAACCAACGTCGATAAGCTGCGTCGTCTGCACGCGCGTCCTTCATGCGGTTCCAGCTGTCGTCGACCATGCCGTTGTATAGGCGACCATCCATGGCGCAAAACCCGCTCTGAATCTGCTCCGTGGGATCGCTCACAATCGCGACAAAATCTCGTATATCCCGAGGCATCTCTACGCTCAGATACGTTTTATTGACGCGGCAACCGTTGCGCTGCGGCACATCGGCCTGCGATTCAAACACATGCACGGTGACATAGATGGCATTCATATGCGTATCGAAGATCTGGAGCTCAGGTGCGCACTGGGGGTCTCCCGCCCAGGTAACCTCATAGCGCCACACCGCGCCGGCGTCGGCCGGCAAATAGCGAATGGCATCGATCTCGTAGCGACCGCAGCGCTCGCCGCGCTGCGCATCGCGAATCAGTGCGCACAACGCAGACTTTGCTTTGTAGTTAATCTTGGATTCCAGCTTGGCCACGCGGCTATCGAGGCGAATGGAGCCCAACCTTTGGTCACCGGATGCAAATGTAACATCAATCGTAGAGCCGTCCAAAAACGGAAGCACCAAGACGGCGAGCTCGCGTTCGTAATCGGAAACGGAAGGGCAAAGCGCCAGCACACGGCCATGATCGACCGGGAGCACCAGCGACGGCACACAAGAACCGCTCGTCGTCGCATGGGCAAACGCTTGAGAACCCTCCCGCTCAATAAGCGCGGCGACATCCTGGCCGACAAAACGAAGCAGCACAAACAGACGGCCCTGGCTGCGGCAAAGTGCCAAACGCTTGATACTCATCTACACTTCTCGCTTTCCCAGGGCGTTCGCCGCCATGCGCTTGCAGGCACCCAGGCGCCCAAACCTCAAGACGTCGTAATCGAACATGAGCTTTTTGCACTCACGGGCATTGGGGGCCTTGCTGGTAAGCGCCGCACGCACCATAGCGGCAACAGAAGGAGCGCATTGTGCGAGCGCAGCATCGCTGCCCACGGCAGAACCGTTAAGCGCCGCGGCAACGGCAGCAAACACCTTGCCACAGTCCGAACCCAGCAACCTGAGCGCATCGTACAGCACCAGATCGCACAGGAAATACGCCAGGTCATCGGCATGCTGGACATCGAGACCGTCGCGCTGCCAGTCAGCCAGCACCGCGGAGTAAATCTTCACGTGCCCCAGCAGACGTGTCTCGTCGTCGTAGCGCATGGTGTCCATGAGCGAACCCTTGCGCGCCACGCGGTAGTCATACAGCTTGTTCGAGATAAGCGCTGTTTTGTGCGAACGACCGTACACGGCAAAATCGAAGACCTGGTCCTCGCCATACTTGACGGTTTCGTCGAACACGATCCCGTTACCCAGCAAAAACTCACGCTTGCAGGCGGTGCGCCATGCAAAGGGGCGAGACGCTTCCTTAAACAGCAGGTCAGAGCTATAGCCTTCAAACGACACATCGCGCGGGCTCAGCACATAGCTAAGCCACGGATACCCCGCCTCCAGCGGATACGGATTCGCACCAAAGGTCAAAACATCACAGCGCTCGCGCTCAAAGGCATCGACGATCACGCGGCATGCATCGGGCGTAAAGCGGTCGTCGGAATCCAAAAACGCGACGATAGGCGCCGCGGACGCAGCGATACCTGCATTACGCGCACTCGACAGGCCGCCGTTCTCCTTATCGACCAGCGTAAAGCGCGCGTCCTTTTCGCAATAGGCAGCCGCAATATCGCGCGAACCGTCCGGCGAGCCATCGTTGACCAGCACGCCTTCCCAATCGGGCATGTCCTGCGCAAGCAGGGAGTCCAAGCACCAGGCCAGACACTCCTCCACTTTATAGATGGGAACGACAACGGAAATCTTGGGGGTAGCCATAGTCAAGTGCTCCTACTGTGCGACCGGAACGTCATCGGGGTGCGGATTATCACCGTAGGTGCGCTGATACGTCAGCACGCGCCAGACCAGCGGTAGACCGCCGATCTTAAAGTAGTGCTTAAACGTATTGAGCTTGCCCGGCTTCTTAAAGTCAAAGCGCGAATCGATATAGGCGCGGGGCGACTTGACCATCAGGCGCAAGTCGGTCTCGCCACGCGGATCGAACAGCGACAGGTCAAAGCGACCGGCATCCCAATCGGCCTTGAGCTCGGGGGAAGCCTTCTCCCAAAACTGCTCACGCAGTTCATCGACCAGACGCTCATCATTCCAACGGTACGTATCGACCTTCATGCGCATTAAAATGCCCTGAAGCTGAGCCTTAAGCTCGGGACGCTCGTCCAAAAAGCGCTGCATCTCGGCATATTCGTCGCAAACGCAAAACACCTTGTTGGGCGAATTAACGGAGCTCTTCTCGTTATCTTGGCGATAGCACAAAATGGGGTCCGCGATAAACGCGGCACGCTCGGCGCATGCCCAGACCTTAAAGTTAAAACCCGCATCCTGATACGAGGCACCCGGCGTGGGAAGGAACCGAATCTGATTGTCGTTGAGGAACTCGCGCCGATAGATAGCCGACCAAATGGAAGGTTTGCGGTAGAAGATGCCCGGGCGATCGACGGGGCGATACGCGGCGCCCGTCATATGCTCGTCGACAATCCCAAACAGCTCACGGCGCTCGCTGGGCGTGGACCAATACAGGTAAAAGTCGCCCTTTACCACATCGGCATGTTCAGCATCGGCCTTGGCGACCAGCTTTTGGAGCGAATCCTCAAACATAAAGTCATCGGACTCAAGGATGCCCACGTACTCGCCGCGCGCCATCTCCAGGCCGCGGTTCATCGAGTCGCCATAGCCGCTGTTGGCCTTATCGATCATCTTTACACGGGGGTCGCGCTCCATGTACTCGCGGATGATATCCGGCGAGCTATCGGTGGAGCCGTCGTTGATACAGATGATCTCGATGTCCCTGAGCGTCTGCGCCACGGCAGAATCGAGGCACTCGCACAGATAGCGCTCGACATTGCAAATGGGGACGAGCAACGAAACTTTAGGGGTATCAGAGTTCTGCAAGAGAACCTCCTGTTGAATAGCGTGTAACAGGGTTATTTTAGCAGCCGAGTTGCGGCGGGCGGCAGCGCTTGGAATTAGAGAAAGCGCTCCAGGCAGGCTTTGAGACCGCGAGTCGAAAGATAGAACAGCGTGGCGTCTACCATCGAAACGCCCGAGGTCGCCGCAACGAGCTTGTGGGCAACACGGCGAACGGCGCCCTTAGCAGGCATATCCGCCCACTCCGTTCCCAAAAACGTGGTGAGGTCCATGTTGACGCGAGCCGCCACGCGATGGAAGTCATCGGCATCCAAGCGCGCCAGGTCGAACACAATGAGGTCCAAAAACCAAGTTATCAGCTCGCCGGGACACAGGTCCAAAAGACCGTAGGCTGCCCAGTCCTCCAAGACCTCCTCGAGCATTCTCATGTGGGCGTCAAGCTTTTTGGCGCGAGCCTCGGCACTGTTGAACTCGTGCGTCGCCGATTCGCTCTCCATCACGTAGTGGTAGAACTTGTCCGGCATGACGACGGTCTTGCGGGCAAGCGCATAAGCCGCGAATTGGAAGACGACGTCCTCGCCCAAAGCCAAACCGGGGGCGAAGCGAATGCCTTCGCGATTGAGCAGCTGGCGCGAAAAAGCCGCACGGCAGGCATAGGGCTGCGCATTCGAATGGAACAGCAGTTGGGGATCAGGGGCGCCGAAGGTACCGGCTTTGGGGCTCATGAGTTGCTGGACGCGTTTGGGGGCAGCATCGGCTGGTTCACAGACGCCGCCAAAGACGGCGACCTCAGCATCTGCAGACTCCATGGAATGCAGCACGCGCTCGACCGTCTGGGCATCGATGTAATCGTCGGCGTCCACAAAAAAGACGGTCTCGCCCTCGACGGCATCGATACCGGCATTTCGAGCACACGAGACACCCGCGTTTTCCTGGTCAATCACCAGTACGCGATCGTCGGCCTGCGCGATCTGGTGCAACACGTTCAACGAATCATCGGTCGAACCGTCGTTGACGCAGACAACCTGAATCGAGCGCTCGGACTGGGCCAACAGCGAATCGAGGCATCGCTGAATGGAACGCACTGAGTTATAAACGGGGACGACAATGGTAGCTTTAGGACACGAGACCTCTCCCATGCCGACCTACCCCCTCAGCGATTCGATGAGGAAGGCGGCGACCACGCCAGGGCCTCCAACCGAGGCGTAATACTTAGCGCGCCCCAAGGCACCATCCGTCGCAAAACTCGGATGCTCGTCAACCCAGCCCTCAGGATCTTTGAGAATGGCAGCGAGATTCGCGCGCTTCCACGGCTTGAGGTCGTCAAGCGAAAACTCCCCCACGTCCAAGGCCGCTTGGAACTCCTTGGCCATCTGCACCAGGAACTCCTTATAGAACTTAGGCGCCAGGCGCACGTAGTTCCACATGTACGAATCGTACTTAATGAGCTGATTGAACTTGAGCATGCGCGCGACGTCATCACTTGCGTGGTCACGGGCATAATCCTCTCGAATCCAACGCTCAATCTCAGCATACTCGGTATTGACGCAAAAAACCTTAGCCGAAGAATTGACCGAGGAATTCTCGTTGTCCTGGCGATACGACAACACGGCATCATGTAGGTAAACAGCCTTATCGGCGCACGCGATCACCTTAAAGGCGAACGACGTGTCCTGAAAGGATGCCCCCGGAGTCGGCAGGAACGTAATGCCGTTGCGCTCAAGAAAATCGCGACGGTACACGGCCGACCAAATCGACGGCTTTTGCTTAAAGAACTGCGTCGTATCGCTCGGATGCACCGGCTTGCCGCAATCCTGAGGTCTAAACATCTCGTGCAGCGAACGGCGCTCCTCGGGCTTAGACCAGTAGAAATCAAAGTTCGCCTTCGCAAAGTCGGCATTATTGCTATCGGCGGCCGAGACAAGCTTTTCGAGTGCGTCGAGCACCATAAAGTCATCGGACTCCAAGATGCCAACGTACTTGCCGCGCGCCATCTCCAGACCGCGGTTCATCGAGTCGCCGTAGCCGCTGTTGGCCTTGTCGATCATCTTGACGCGCCCATCGCGCTCCATATACTCGCGGATAATCGCCGGCGAGTTGTCGGTCGACCCGTCGTTAATGCAGATGATCTCAATATCCTTGAGCGTCTGCGCCAGGGCGGAATCGAGGCACTCGCGCAGGTAGCGCTGAACATTGTAAATGGGAATAAGCAGCGACAGAACAGGGCTGCCAGAGGCGTTAGTAGACAAATGTGCTCCTTAGGAAATACCTGTCGTTTCATGGTATCAAAGGGCCAGCGCGCCGGCAGGCGTTTATATAATCTATGGAGCCTCTTGCGCGCAAAGCAGCCCCACGTCATGCGGCGGGCCCATGGCAGGTTCCTGCGTTTTATTCAAAGCTTGCCGCCAAGGTGCGCCGACCCTTTACAATAGGACAGTCCCAAGGACGTATTCGATAGCTTCCGCGCAGCACTCGCCCGCCGCGCGTGAAAGGATATATTGCCCCATGCCTTCAACCCTCCCCGCTCCCATCGACAAGCTTGCCATCGTCGTCGTTACGTACAAGCGCCAGGAACTCCTGGCCAACTTGTTCGACTCCATGACCGAGCTCACTGCCGCGCCCTGGCGCATCGTGATTGTCGATAACGAGAATTCGCGCGAGACCGAGGCCATGTGCACCGCATTCAACGAGCGCCTGGCCAACCTGTGGGGCATCGACACCGAGCAGCCCGACGCGCAGGGCGGCACCGACCGTGTCATCTACGCCCCGCAGCTCGAAAACGGCGGCGGTGCGGGCGGCTTCTCCGCCGGCACTAAATGCGCCTACGACTTGGGGGCCCAGTGGTTCTGGGTCATGGACGACGACGTGCTCGTCATCCCCGAAGGCATCGAGCGCTTGGCCAAGTGGACCGACCGCTACGACGTCATCCAGGGTTCGCGCCTGGACTTTGACGGCGGCGCCTTCTTTTGGCAGTACCAGCTCATCCTTTCGCTCGGCATTCCCAACCCTGTCGCCAAGTGGGACCTGGGACCCGAGGGCTACCGCGCCATGAACCAGCTATGCTTTGAGGGCGGCATGTTCTCGCGCCGCGTGGTCGACAAGATCGGCCTGCCCGATGCGCGATTCTTCATCTACGGCGACGATGCCTGCTATGGCTACGTGGCCAGCCAGCACTTCCCCGCCGCCGTGGTCGCCGACGTGGTGCTCAAGCGCGCCCGCGCCGTCTCTAACTGGGATATCGCCGGCAAGCGCCAGCTCAACTCCACGAGCGACACCAACCGTTACTACATCATGCGCAACCGCGGTTATCTGGCACGCTACATGCAGATCTACGGCGACTACCACCCCGTGCTGTTCCGTCTGGGCAATGCCGCGACCTTCTGCAAGGAGTTCATTCGTCTGGCAGCAGTCGACAAATGCTTTAAGACCGGTATTCCGGCGCTGCGCCGTGGCATGAAGGACGCCCGCAAGATCGTTAAGGACCCCAACTGGAAGCCCATGCCGCCCCTGAAGGACGCCGTGTAGTAAAGGGCTTTCGCCCGCCGCTACAGTCGTTGACACACCACGGACACACGCTGACCGTCAAAACCAAAGCCCCAACGCATGCGCCCGACGGCGGGGCGCGGCACGCGAATATCATCGATGCCGTCGCGCTCTATGTCGAGCAGCGCCTGAACCGCCAAAAGTTCCAGGCCCAGGGCATCGACGCCAGGGTCGTACATCATGTTGATCGTTATCAGCGGTCGCTCATCGAGCATGCCGAGCGTGTCGGCCACGTCAAACACCCGACCGGTGGGAATCACCTGGATATCCCAGCGATCCGAGACGTCACTTCGCTTGGAGCTGGGATTGCAATAGCCGGGCAGTCCAAAGCAGAGCCCCTGAAGCGCCAGATGATAGGCTGTCGGCATATCTGATTGGCCCACATCGATGCCCAGATCGCCGATAGCACAGCTCAAAGCTTGCTTTACAGTGTCCTCGTCTCCTCGACACAGCCCGTCATGGAACGAGTCGATAACTCCAACATCCTCAACGGCGCACTCAAACCATTCCAGAATTACAAGACGGAGCGCCTGACGCACTTCGTTATTAGGCAGACGCAGGGAACGAAGGCACGCGCCGTCCTCCGAATGCCCCGTCATATCCGTCGTAAGGAATCCAGACAGATACAGCGCAGTCCAGATATCTTCGGGCTTGGCGGCATCGACCTCCTCGGCATGCACATGCACTGGCACCTCAATAAACCCATGCGCCTCAAGTAAATCGAACAATGCGGACAGGCGCATGAGATTCCAGTCGCCGACGCATGCGCTCAGACGGTCGGCGTAACCATACAGATCTGCCCGAACGGGCGCAACGCAACCGCGATGTGCGTAGTCCACCACGCGCTCCGGGCTCGAGCAATAAAAACCACCAAGCAGATAGCCCTCGAGCCACTCACGCGCGTCATCCAGACAGCCGTTGCGACCGATGCAATCCAACAGCACTTGGACTTCGTCGTCCGAAAAACCGAACCATCGATCACACCAACTCGACAACGCTGTCGCCGACCGATAGGAAACCCCACGTTGGGACAACGCAAACTCGGCATGACCGGGGCGTTCGCACATCAGACACGTCAATCGCAACGAGTCGCCGGCATCGGCAATGGTGTCGAACAACATTCGGCTGAGCGACTCTAGGGAATCCACGCTACCGTCGTCCTTAGCGTCCAAACGCTTTGGACATACCGCGTCGTAGTCGTCTATCAGAAGAACAACCTGCTCATCGAAAGCTGCCTGGAGCAGTTTAATAAGCACGCCAAGCGCCGCATCGATCTCCTTATCGCTGGCCACCCCACGCGCCGCCCTCTCGATAAGACGAACCTCACGTCTTGACAGATCAGGCGCGGCAAGCAGCGGCAGTAATCGGGCGCACTCGCGCACGACAGCCCCGCGAATTGCTGCCGCAGCACCAGCGCCATGCCTCGAAGCGGCAGCTGTAAAGTCGAGCATGATGACCGGATAACTCGCGTACTCATCACGATAGCGACCGCCGCCCGCCTGCCAAATCTGGGTACCAGCGAACAGGCTTCGATCCGGCAGCCGGCGATCAGGTCGTTCCAAATAGCACTTGAGCATCGATAAATTCATGCTCTTGCCAAAACCCTTGGGCCGACAGCAAAGCGCAACAGGTGCTTCACTGTCCAATATATCGGCAATAAACATAGTCTTATCGACGAGTAAACACCGATTGATTGCATCGGAAAAGTCGTGTGCATCAACCGGTAGAGCTGCGCTATCCGCATGATTGAGCAACCGTGCACCAAACGCATGAGTAAAACCACAATTCACCTGTTCAGACACCGTAAACTCTCCTTCTAACGCAGCACGATGCCCATTGTAGCGAGCGGGTAGAGCGCAACAATATCGACATGCAAACGTTTCGGGCAGCGGTAGCAACAGCCCCCCGAGGGGGCATAACAAATCGTTGCACAACAAAAAAAGGGGGGCCGATGCCGCCGCACCGGACCCCGTCCCAAACTCTTATAGAAAACGATCTGGAAGATTACTCCTCCAAGCCGTCCTCCCCAGAAGCCTTCTTCTGCTGATCGAGCTTATGCTTACCACTTACGATAGACGTAGCGCCCAGTGTGGCCAAGCTTGCACTGGCAAGGCTCGCCATCACAATCAGATCGCCCGTCTTGGGCATGTTGCCGCCCGAGGACTTGGTAGTTGTAGTCGTCGTGGTCGTGGTGGTCACCGTTTTGGAGTCATTTTGCTCTTGGACCTGGTTGTCAGCACCGCTCTTGTCGTCGTCTTCGGACTGTTTCTTTTCGCCCTCGGCCTTGCTCTTGTCCTTCTCCTCAGATTCAGACTTCTTATCCTCGTCCTTCTTCTGTTCGGACTTGTCGCTCTTCTCCTCAGAGCTAGAACCCTTATCGGATTCGGTCTTCTCGGAAGCCTTGTCCTTGGAGTCGCCCTTTGCGGCTTCGATCTTTTCCGTGGAAACCTGATCAGAGTTGCCCTTGTTCTGGGTCGAGCCGTTATTGACGCCAGCCATCAGCGAAGAGCCCAGCGTAGAACCAAGCTGCTCGGAGAAAGAAGGCTTCTTGTCCGGCGAAGCAACGGGAACGTCCGGCGCCTTATTCGAGTCATCCTTGGAAGCATCGGAACCAGGGGTTGCGTCAGAGCCGGAGCCGTTGTTAGAGCCGGTGCCAACGGACGAATCGATCGAGCCGGTGGATGGGTTAGAGGTGCCAGCGCCGGTCGAACCAGAAGCGTCGCTGTCCGTATTGCCGGCAGAGCTTGAAGACGAATCGCCCGCAGCAGAGCCGTTTGAATCGGAGCCGTTCGAGGTGGAGCCGTTGTTGGTAGTGCCATCAGCAGAGCCATCACCGTCAGCACCGGTCGAGGGCGCATCCATCCTGTCATCGTTGGCATCGTCGCTCGAGTCGTCATTCGAATCAGGCGTCGGCGAGGGCGCCGGCGTAGGCTCGGGCTGCACGGGCGTCGCAGCGGCAGCGGCCTCGTCCTCGGCGATATAAACCAAGCAGTCCTTCAGCTCGTTGCGGTAGCGGTTCTTCCAGCCCTCATGATACTGGGGCTGGCTCGAATACTTGGTCGCCACGTTATTGACCACACTGTTGGAAAGCGCCGTCACAAACTCGCGATCAGTCATACTGTTAGAAAGGTTTGCCCAACGGAAGAAGTCCCTGCAACCACCGGTGCCGCACATGTTGGTGATGCTCCACACCATGCCCTTAACGCAATCGGCACGGCCCGAAATATCAATGCCCAGGCCGCTCTTGAGCCACGCCTCGGTCACCGCATAGTACGAGTTGTACGCATACGCATCCTGCAGAGCCGAGAACTCAACAGGGTCGGTGTTATAAGCACCTTGGAAGGCATCCTGCGCGATATGGCCCAGCTCGGTGAGCTGGCCGTTCTCGTACATGGCATTGCTCGCGTTGGAAATCTCGCTGCCTCGATCAATCGCATCCTTGAGCATGCTGTATTTTTCGGGGTTGTAGTTGTAGGCCTGCTTCATAAACGGAATGAGCGACCATCGGCGGTCGAACTGGTAATAACCCAGCGCGTTATAGCCGTCGCCATACGAAAAGCCCTGGTTATAGTTGCCGTGGCTCTCGTACTTGGTAAAGTACTTCATCTCGGGGGTCACGTTAACAAACGAAACGCCCTGGACCGACCTCAGCACGCCCGAGAAGGACTGCTGGGTATAGAGACCCTTATCGATATCGGTCGCATCCGAGGCAACGCCCGGCGTGGGCTCCTCGGCAGCGGCGGGTGCCGGCGCGGAAACGGCGCCAAACGAAAGCGCCAGCGTCAGGCCCGCGACAATAGCAGAATGCTTGGGCTGCATAAGATCCTCCCTGCATTGGTGTAGTTAAAGTGCAGTTTGCAAAGATAGAATTAAGTATTGCAGCTCACCCGTTGTTGCACAACAACCCCTCGGTAAACGGCAACAACCCTCCGCGAAATCCGCGAAATCTAAAGGAATTAAACAAACTGGTCGTCGGGCACCAGAAGAAGATCGCCGTAGCGTCCCATCAGCCCGTCTCTCAACCGACAGAAAGCGGGGATATAGACGTTTAAGATACGCTGAATCAAATCTTGAGCGAGCTTGTTGTCATAGATATGGACGTTCGTATTGCGGTCTCTGAGCATATCTAGCCATGCCGCCTCATCAATAAAGTCGTAGAATCGGTAGGCTTCCTTCAAGATGGCACGAGGAGACCCCGATGCAGCAAGCGTGGCGCCCTCATACTCGAGCAGACGTTTAAGGAGCTTCCAGCTCAGTTCAAACTGAAGGTTGAACTTATTAATCAATCCACTCTGAACAAAATCATTGCTAAGATCCTGATTGGGTGCATCCTCAAGATTCGCCAAGGCGCTGGCAAAGTTCTCATATTTTTTCATACAGAATCACACCATCCCTGGCAATTTCATCGAGCAATTGCTGCGATAAGGACTCATCCAGATTGACGACGTCTATATCTAAAAGAGTATCAAGACGCTCCTCTATCAGATATGAGAAACGGTCGAAATCCCGGCAACCTGCTACAGCAATATCAATATCGCTCTTAGGCAAGTTGTCACCGCGGGCACGAGAACCAAACAGCACAACCCTCTCGGCGTCACATTCCCGAGCAAAAATCTCAATTTGCTTGTACACCTTGTCGAGAGATACCATCTGCAGCCCTACAGCTTAATGTCGAAGTTGATCTCGGGGACGGCAGCAAGGTCGGCCAACGTCACGCCGTCGACGTACTTTTCGATCACGTCGTCCAGACCGCGCCAGAATTTGACGGTCGAGCAAAGATCGCTGCGGGCGCAGCTGTTGTCGATGCCATCGCACGCCACCGGAGCCGTGCTGCCCTCGACGGCGCGCAGGATGTCGCCGGCACGCACCTCGGCCGGGTCCTTGGCCATCATGTAGCCGCCGCCCTTGCCGCGCACGCTCTTAAGTAGGCCCGCCTTCATGAGCGGACGAACCAGCTGCTCCAGATACTTTTGCGAGATACGCTCGCGGTCGGCGACCTCGCGCAGAGCGATCTTGCCCTCGGCGTCGCCCAGCGCTGCGATATAGATCATCAGTCGGAGGGCATAGCGGCCCTTAGAAGAAATGAGCATACCTACCCTCCCATCGCATCTTGGACAACATAACCAGGTTTGTTTGTCCCAAATCTTAAGTAAGTGGGACAAACACAACAGGTTATTTTGTCCCACATCTAGAAAAGTCGAGTGGATTAGTCGGGTTTTCCCTTGACTAACGCCGAACCCATAGTAACTTTATTCCGAGAAGATTCCTAGGGTTTCGTACACCCATGAGTACACCATATACAGAGAGGGACAGCATGAGCGCAAATCCGCTGCTTTCCATCGAAGGTCTGACCGCCTCCGTGGACGAGAAGACCATCCTCCACAACGTCAACCTTAACGTCGCCGCCGGCGAGACCCACGTGTTGATGGGACCCAACGGCGCCGGCAAGTCCACCCTTGGCCACCTGGTCATGGGCGACCCCGTCTACACGGTCAACGACGGCCGCATCGTCTTTGACGGCCAGGACATCACCGAGCTCACCACCGACAAGCGCTCGCGCGCCGGCCTGTTCCTGAGCTTCCAGGCCCCGGTCGAGATCCCGGGCGTGCCGCTGTCGAGCTTTTTGCGCGCCAGCATCGCCGGACGCCCCGGCCTGGAGATGAAGGGCAAGGAGTTCCGCCGTCGCGTCAAGGAGCTCGCGGCCGAGCTCAACATGGATACCGCCTACCTCAACCGTGAGCTGGGCGTGGGCTTCTCGGGCGGCGAGAAAAAGAAGGTCGAGATGCTCCAGCTTCTGCTGCTGCAACCTAAGCTCGCGATCCTGGACGAAACTGACTCCGGCCTGGACGTCGACGCGCTTTCCACCGTCAGCCACGGCATGGACGCGTACCGTAAGAGCTGCGACGGCTCCATGCTCATCATCACGCACAACACGCGCATCCTAGAGCACCTGGATGTCGACCGCGTCCACGTTATGGTCAAGGGCCATATCGTGCGCGAGGACGACGCCTCGCTCATCCCCTGGATCGACAAGAACGGCTTTGAGACCTTCGAGCGCGAGGCCGCCGAGCAGCGCGCCCAGGCCGAGGCCGCCGCTGCCGAGCAGCAGGCGTAAAGGGGCGACGCAATGACCAAGAACCGCACCGAGGTCGCGGACATCGACCGCAGCCTCTACGACTTCACCTATGGCGAGGAGGGATTCGAGCGTCTCGACGCCGGCATCACGCCCGACATCGTGCGCGAGATCAGCGCCAAGAAGGACGAACCGCAGTGGATGCTCGACCTGCGCTTAAAGTCCCTCGAGATTTTCAATCGCTTCCCCGACCCGACGTGGGGCCCCTCCATCGAGGGCCTAGACATGGACAACATCGTCACTTACGTCAAGCCCAACACCGACCAAAAACACGACTGGGAGTCGGTGCCCGACGACATCAAGAGCACCTTTGAGCGCCTGGGCATCCCCGAGGCCGAGCGCAGCTACCTGGCGGGCGTCGGCGCGCAGTACGACTCCGAGCTCGTCTACCACAACATGCAGGACACGGCGTCCAAGATGGGCATCGTCTACTCCGGCATCGAGGAGGCCCTGCACGACCCGCAGTGGGAGCCCCTCATCCACGAGAAGTTTATGACGCTCATCCCGCCCACCGACCACAAGTTTGCGGCCTTGCACGGCGCCGTGTGGTCGGGCGGCTCGTTTGTCTACGTGCCCCGCGGCACCAAGCTCGATTTTCCGCTGCAGAGCTACTTCCGCCTTAACGCCAAGGGCGCCGGTCAGTTTGAGCACACGCTCATCATCGTCGAGGACGACGCCGACCTTCACTTTATCGAGGGCTGCTCCGCACCCAAGTACAACGTGGCCAACCTCCACGCCGGCGCTGTGGAGCTTTTTGTGGGCAAGCGCGCGCATCTGCGCTATTCGACCATCGAGAACTGGTCCAAGAACATGTACAACCTCAACACTAAGCGTGCGCGCGTGGACGAGGATGGCGACATCGAGTGGATCAGCGGCTCCTTCGGCAGCCACGTGGGTTATCTCTACCCCATGAGCGTGCTCAACGGCCGTCGCGCCCGCTCGAGCTTTACCGGCATCACCTTTGCCGGTGCCGGTCAGAACCTCGACACCGGCTGCAAAGTCGTGCTCAACGCGCCCGATACCTCGGCAACCGTCGAGACCAAGGGCATTTCCAAGAGCGGCGGCATCCAGACGTTCCGCAGCTCCATTGTGGCCACGCCCAAGGCCGAGGGTTCCAAGGCAACCGTGAGCTGCCAGTCGCTCATGCTCGACGACCAGAGCCGCTCCGACACCATCCCTGCCATGGACATCCGCGCCAAGAACGTCGACATCGGCCACGAGGCAACCATCGGCCGCATCGGCGACGACAAGGTGTTCTACCTGATGAGCCGCGGTATCTCGGAGGAAGAGGCCCGCACCATGATCGTCAACGGCTTTGCCAACCCGGTCTCCAAGGAGCTGCCGTTGGAGTACGCCGTCGAGATGAACAACCTGATCAAGCTCGAGATGGAAGGAGCGATCGGATAATGAAACAGACCACGAACACCGCTGTTACCACGCTCGAGCAGGTTAATGCGATGCCTGCGGCGACTTGGGGTTGGCTCAAGATGAACCAGACCAAGCTCGAGCTCTCTGACGAGCTTGCCGCCGCTCCCGCCGAGGCCGTTGAGGTCGAGGGCCTGGACGAGCAGTTCCGCGGTGCTGCCGACGCCTTCGACGCCGCCATGGACGCCATGGCCGAGCGCTTCCCCGAGCACCGCGCCTCCGCCCCCGGCGACGCCGCCGACCGCGCCCGCATTACGCCCGAAACCGAGCTCGACGTGCCCGCCACCTCGGTCTACCAGGCCGGCGCCATCAAGCTCGAGGAGGAACTCTCCCCCGCTGAGGCCTTCGCGACCGGCATGGGCGAGGCTGCCTACACCTATCTGGCAGATCACACCACCAAGCGCATCGTCATCGACGTGCCCGCCTATCAGCACGCCACGGTTACCGTACGCGTTGGCGGCATCGACGCCGCCGCAGCCATCGCCGCTATCGATGTCGTCACCCGCCCGCAGGCAACGCTCGATCTGCGCATAGCCCTGGACTCCCCCGTTGCCGGCGAGGGTGTCGTGGGCTCCGTGCTGCGTGTGTGCGCTCACGAGTACGCGACCGTCAACGTGACCTGCACCCAGACACTCGACGACAGCTGGATCGCACTCGACGACACCGGCCTGTTCCTGGACGAGGGCGCGCGCGTCAACGTGCAGCACACCGCACTGGGTGCCGGCGCCAGCGCCACCGGCCTTGCCGGCGACCTGCTGGGGGATACCGCCAAGGTGACCATCGATACCGATTACCTGGGCGCCCGCAAGCAGGTGCGCGACTTTAACTACGAGCTGCGCCACCGCGGTCGCAAGACCGAGTGCGAGATCGACGCCAACGGCGTGCTGACCGGCACGTCCAAGAAGGTCTACCGCGGCACCATCGACCTCGTGCACGGCTGCAAGGGTGCCGTCGGCACCGAGCGCGAAACCGTGCTGCTGGCCAACAAGGGCGTCGACAACAAGACCGTTCCCGTCATCCTGTGCGACGAGGACGACGTCGCCGGCAACCACGGCGCCACGATCGGTCACGTCCGCGACGAGCAGCTGTTCTACCTCGCCTGCCGTGGCCTTGACCAAAGCGCCGCCGAGGACCTGTTCATCCGCGCCAAGCTGGAGGACGCCGCGCTTTCCGCCACTGACGAGCGCACCCGCGCCGCCGTCGTCCGCCTGGGCAACAACCTGATCGATAACTTTGAGGAGGAGCTCGCATGATCGACACCGAGCACGTTAAATGCGATACCTGTACTGCCCCCGAGCCTATGGAGCTCGACGCCAGCGATGAGGCCTCGCGCGGCTGGCCTACCGTCGATATCGAGACCAACCCCTACAAGGCGCAGTTCCCGCTGTTCCAGCAACACCCCGAGATTGCCTTCCTCGATAGCGCTGCCACCGCGCAGCGCCCCGCCTGCGTGCTCGACGCCGAGCGCGACTTCTACCAGCGCATGAACGCCAACCCGCTGCGCGGCCTGTACTCGCTGTCCGTCGAGGCCACCGATGCCATCGCGAAGGTCCGCCGGCAAATCGCCGATGTCATCGGCGCCTCTCAGGCCAACGAGGTCGTCTTCACCCGCAACACGAGCGAGTCGCTCAACCTGGTCGCCAAGAGCTTTGCACCCACGGTGCTCGAGCCCGGCGACGAGGTCGTCATCACCATCATGGAGCACCACTCCAACCTGATTCCGTGGCAGCAGGTCTGCCGCGAGACCGGCGCCAAGCTCGTCTACCTCTACCCCACCAAGACCGGCCAGCTCACCACCGAGGAAGTGCTTGCCAAGGTTGGCCCCAAGACCAAGATTCTGGCCGTGGGTCAGGTCTCTAACGTGCTAGGCGTCGAGAACCCGGTCAAGAACCTCGGCAAGCTCGTGCACAAGTATGGCGGCTATCTGGTCGTCGACGGTGCGCAGTCGCTGCCGCACATGCCGGTCGATGTGGCCGATCTGGGCGCCGACTTCTTTGCCTTTAGCGCGCACAAGGCCATGGGCCCCATGGGTATCGGCGTGCTGTGGGGCAAGATGGACCTGCTCAACGCCATGCCGCCCATGCTCACCGGCGGCGAGATGATCGATTCGGTCACCGAGCAGGACGCCGTCTGGGCTCCCGTCCCCGAGAAGTTCGAGGCCGGCACGCAGGACGCCGCCGGCATCTTCGCCACAGGCGCCGCCCTCGACTACCTCGTCAACACAGTGGGCTACGAAAACATCCAGGCACGCGAGCAGGCACTCGTCCACTACCTGATGGGCGAGCTCATGCAGCTCGACTTTGTCCAGATTATCGGCTCCATCTATTGGGACAACCACCACGGCGTCGTGAGCTTTAACGTCAAGGGCATCCATCCGCACGACGTCGCGAGCATCATGGACATGGACGGCGTCTGCATCCGCGCCGGCCACCACTGCGCGCAGCCGCTGCTCACCTGGCTGGGCGTCGAGAACCTTGCCTGCTGCCGCGCCAGCGTGGCCTTCTACAACGACAAGGCCGACATCGACAAGTTCATCGCCGGCCTGCATCACGTTTGGAGCACGTTCAATGGGTAATCTGTACACCTCCACCACGTTTATGGAGCACAACTCGCACCCCGACTATAAGTACGAGATGGATGCCCCCACGCACGAGCACGACGGCATCAACCCCAGCTGCGGCGACGAGCTCACCTTGCAGCTTCGCGTCGAGAACAACGTAATCGAGGAGGCCTCCTTTACCGGCCATGGCTGCGCCATCAGCCAGGCCAGCGCCGACATCATGGCCGACCTCATCACCGGCGAGACCGTCGAGGAAGCTCGTCGCTTGGCAGAGCTCTTCCTCGCCATGATCCGCGGCGAGCAGCTCTCCGAGGAGGACTTGGAAGACCTGGACGAGGCCGCCCAGCTCCAGGACATCTCGCACATGCCCGCCCGCGTCAAATGCGTCGAGCTCGCCTGGCGCACCCTCGACGGCATGCTCACGGGACAAAATAATCAGTAGTATTTGTCCCAAATCTTAAAAATTTTGTTGGCCGAATCGCTTGACAAGAGTGGTTCGGCCATTTTCTATTCCGAGCCCTCAGCCTGAGCCTTCACTCGCGCATAAGCGCGCACGATACGAGAGACGGTACTCTTGCTGATTCCCGTATACCGTTCGATCTCGCGCACCGTGTAGCCGCCATCGTGCAGGGCGAAAATGATTCCGTCTCGCCGCGAGGGTGCTACGGTCTTGAGTTTGTTGAGCGGCACGCCCAGGCGCTTCGCCATCTTGTCGGCAAACGCACGCCGCTCCCACTCCGTCTCATCCATATCGTGAATCACCGGATCGGAACCATCGGGCATCGACAGAGAATAATCCAGAAACCCCTTGGCAGACTCAAAGAGCTCAAGCACACAAGAAGGGTCCGAAAATCCCCTCGTCGTATCGTTGTCATACGCTCGCAGATACTCGGCAAAGCTGCTCCAGGGATAACGCTCGATCAGGGCGATACCCGCCTCCTGCGGATTAGCGTGAACATAGCGAATGGCGGCCATTAGATAACGGTCGGTATCGAGCGAGCGCCGGTCAAAACGGTTCTGGAACAGATGGCCTGTGCGCCCCGTTCGTTTATTGAACCGCCGCGCGTACGTCAAAAGCAGCCGGTGCATCGCCGCGCTCATCGCGTCCTCGTAATCTGCAAGCACCAGATGCACGTGATTGCCCATAAGGCACCAGGCGATAACCGTCACGCCCGCCTCGCGGCAGCACTCGCGCATCAGCTCCAAAAACTCCCACCGGTCTTCATCGCCCTCAAAGATGAGCTGCTTGCCCGTACCGCGGGCACAAACATGGTAAAAGCCGGTAACCGTTCTCCAAACGCGCTGCATGGCGCTCCCTTCGCCGGGATCTGCTTGCCATCCAATACAGCACGATTGAAGCGTGCCATCAACACATTCACGCAAAACAATACTCTCGCGCGGCCAAAGGCAGTAAACAAGCGGCGAACGGCACCGTTGCAACAGGTCAACCCCTGCAACGCTTGCAAGAGCTGACCAAAAGCTTGCCCAAGACGAACCCCCTCTACGGAAATTCGCGACCACAGAACATATAGTTAAACCGTTTCAATTAAAACTTCCGGACTTCTCGCTACGAAAACTGAGCCGTTCGCCGAATATTCCGTGCATTTCGCGGTATTATAGGGGCTGCATGTCATGTCCCTTTCGAAGGGTCGCCCGGCAATCGCCAGCCACGACCCCCAGACGGGACGCCAACACGATAGAGAGGAGAGGCATGCAGTACTCACAGGAAGTGGAGAACATGTGCCCCGTTGCCAAGGGTGCATACCACGGCCCCGCACCCATCCCCGAGGAGGGCAAGTGGGTCCAGGCTAAGGAGATTTCCGACATCTCCGGTCTTACGCACGGTGTGGGTTGGTGCGCACCTCAGCAGGGCGCCTGCAAGCTCACGCTGAACGTCAAGGACGGCATCATCGAGGAGGCCCTCGTTGAGACCATCGGCTGCTCGGGCATGACCCACTCTGCTGCCATGGCTTCCGAGATCCTTCCCGGTAAGACCATCCTCGAGGCCCTCAACACCGACCTCGTCTGCGACGCCATCAACGTTGCTATGCGCGAGATCTTCCTGCAGATCGTTTACGGCCGCAGCCAGACCGCGTTCTCCGAGGGCGGCCTGCCCGTGGGCGCCTCCCTCGACGACCTCGGCAAGGGCCTTCGCTCTCAGGTCGGCACCATGTTCGGCACCAAGGCCAAGGGCGCTCGTTACCTTGAGCTCGCTCAGGGCTACGTCACCCGCATGGCTCTCAACGACAAGAACGAGATCATCGCATTCGAGTTCCTGAACCTCGGCAAGTTCACCGACGCCGTCAAGGCCGGCAAGACCCCCGAGGAGGCCATCGCTGGCGCTATGGGCCACTATGGTCAGTGGGAGAACGCTGCCAAGTACATCGACCCGCGCACCGACGAGGAGACTCACTCCGTCGCCAGCGTGTTCCCGGTTCACGAGTAGAAAGGGAGGGAAATAACTATGACTGTTACGTTCGAAGGTTACGAGCGCCGCGCTGACAAGATCAACAAGTGCCTCGCCGACAACGGCATCGCCTCCCTCGAGGAAGCTCTGCAGATCTGCACCGACAAGGGCTTCAACCCGCGTGAGATCGTCAACAACACCCAGTCCATCGCCTTCCAGAACGCCGAGTGGGCCTACACCCTCGGTTGCGCTCTCGCTGTCAAGCGTGGCGCCAAGACCGCTTCTGAGGCTGCCGCCATCATCGGCGAGGGCATCCAGGCCTTCACCGTTCCCGGCTCCGTCGCCGAGGACCGCAAGGTCGGTCTGGGCCACGGCAACCTGGGCGCTATGCTGCTCTCCGACGACACCGAGTGCTTCGCCTTCCTGGCTGGCCACGAGTCCTTCGCTGCCGCTGAGGGTGCTATCGGCCTGGCTCTGAACGCCAACAAGGCTCGCAAGAAGCCGCTGCGCGTTATCCTGAACGGTCTGGGCAAGGACGCCGCCCAGATCATCGCCCGCATCAACGGCTTCACCTATGTGAAGACCCAGTTCGACTACTTCACGGGCGAGCTGAAGATTGTCGAGACCATCCCCTACTCCGATGGTCCCCGTGCCGCCGTCAACTGCTACGGCGCCGACGACGTCCGCGAGGGCGTTGCCATCATGTGGCACGAGAACGTCGACATCTCGATCACCGGCAACTCCACCAACCCCACGCGCTTCCAGCACCCCGTCGCTGGCACCTACAAGAAGGAGCGCCTCGAGGCTGGCAAGAAGTACTTCTCCGTCGCTTCTGGTGGCGGCACTGGCCGTACCCTGCACCCGGACAACATGGCTGCCGGCCCTGCCTCTTACGGCATGACCGACACCATGGGCCGTATGCACTCC
>ERZ834722.530-NODE-530-length-41359-cov-16.726927_pt1 | contig 41359 bp, 36 predicted proteins | sample MGYA00519576_ERZ834722 | MGnify/ENA primary metagenome ERZ834722 (study PRJEB31850, sample SAMEA3708759) | human gut metagenome | biome: human gut; feature: human-associated habitat; material: faeces | place: China | collected 2014 ...
CTTTGGTGTATGAGCGGAAGTAGTGCCATTTCTCACCGATCTGTACCCAGCCGCCGGTGAGAGAACCAAGTTTTGAGTAGCACCACTTGCCGTCGACTTGAACAAGACCTGTATATTTGCCCTGATTCTTACCGTCGTCGCCGAAGTTGTAATAAACGCCGTCGACTGCATAGGTACCTGTTACCTTTTTGCCGTCGATATAGTAGTAATCGCCGTTCCAGCCGTCTGAGGCAGGGATACCATCTTTGTATTCCTTTCCGTCTGTCCATATACCTGTGAAGAACTCACCGCACGCTGTACACTTAAGAACGCCGTCAACAACTTCATAGCTATGTCCTGTTGCGGGAACAGTTGTGCCCCAGTCAACAACGGAGTTGCAGACTTCGCAGAACGTTCTGCCTGTGTAGCCTGGTTCCGTGCAGGTAGCGGCTTTGTCGGAGATTGCGTGTGCTGTATGGAGATGTCCACCATTCCATGCATCGTAATATGCCTTGCCTTCGGTTGTGGAGATCATATCCTTCGCCATCTTGTACATCTCGGTGTCGACCTGAGGACCTTCACCGGAGAATGTATCGGTCGTACCGTTGATAAATGAAACGATACCGCGGTCGATTTCCATGCTGATATCGATGGGCCAGAATTCCTTCATGCTCTTGAACTGAGCATAGGTATATGCAGGTTGACCTTTCTTTTTTCCGCTTGTATATGTGTAACCCATTTTGAGTTCCCATGTGCGGATAGGCAGAGAAGCAAGAGTAGCTTCGCCGACCTGTGTATTTTCACCTGTGCGTGTGATTGTGATAGTTGCGATGTTTTCGTCGTCCTGAATGCTGTATTCGGCTGTGAAACCTGCGGCAACTTCCATATGGTCAAGTTCCCACTTGCTCATATTGTTGAGGTCTATGTCAACAGTAACAGACTGAACCTTTTCGATATCTGTAGCAACGATATCGGCATACCATACAGAGCCGAGAAGGATCTTATCAAGTGTAGGATCATGCGCTACAACCTTGACTGTAGATTTGCCCGAGTTTGCCTGAACATTGATTGTGCGTATAACAGAAGCATAATTGCCCTGATTATCGCAGATTGAGAATTTGACATGGTGCATGCCGTCTGCAAGAGTAACATCGGAAAGTGACATAACACCGTCCTTATATGTGCAGGCGGTTTCAACGCCGTCGATATATGCCTTTGCAGTAGCGATATTCAGACCTGTGAAATTGTTCTTCTTAGTATTGTCGGCAACCTTGACGCCGAAGCTGAGAACATTTTCGGAAACGGTCTGACCGTTCAGAACCGTCGCATCAGACATGCTACCTGTTGCATAGGTCACATCGCTGAATACGGGTGCTTCGCGGTCGTCAACCGCGTCGGAATAGTCAACGGTGATATCGTCAACATACATTACATATCTTCCGTTGTAGGACTTGTGCTGATTGTAATAATAATTAAATTCTGCACCGTCACGGTCGGAAATGTAGAACTGAACGATGTATCCCTGATGGAGATACAGTCCCTTATATGCGCTGAGGTCAATGGAAAGATAGTGCCAACCGGGTTCCTCGAAAGTACTTACAACACCTGTTCCGGACGTTTTATCATCCATCAGAGTATTTGTTATTAAACTTGTACCCTTTGAATAAGTACCATCCGCATTTATCGAAGTGAGAGGAAATACAGTATATCGAATCCAAGTGGATACATCTTCATCTGAAATGTATATCCACATACCAAGACGCGTTGCATCTCGGAATTCCATTTCGTCTCCCCAATAACGGATTGCTGTCATCATATAACCGGATTCAAGAGAGTTGCCGTAGTTGATATCGAGCGCCATAGCGCCGTTGCCACTATGAACCTTACCATTTGCGGCTGTTACGGGATATACCTTGCCTTCGGGATATACATAGTTAAAATCAGCATATTCCAAAGTAAAGTCACTTGTATCGCCGTCTTCAAAATCGAAGATGACCTCTGAGCCTTTTCCGAGTTTGATATTTGATGTTGCGGAAACATCTGCTCCCACAACTGTTGCGATAATCCTGCTCTCGATTATACTGCCTTCGCCTGCTGTAAAGTCAAAGCCGTCGATTGTACCGATACCATTGTTATCAAGGGTAAACTGAATATCGCTTGCCTTGATTTTAACTTCATTGAGACCGTAGGTAGCCGTCAATGCCAGCGTAATAGTTTTACCAAAAGGAACTGTCATAACATTACTGTTAAACTCCAGTTTTTCGGGAACAACGGCATGAATCGTAACAGAGCCGACCTCATTGCCGTTGTATGTAGCTGTCAGAACAACATCACCCACCGCACCTGCGGTCAGAACACCGTTTTCATATGTACCGTTTACAACAGTGTATGCGATATCTGCAGGAATTTCTGCCGCATGACCCGTGGAGCTTACGCCCGAAACGGTCAATTTGGTTGATGTACCGGCAGTTACATACTCATTTTCAACATTATAGGAAACATGATCAAAGGTCTTGGAAGCTACTGCCGTGGAAACAACGATAAGACCGTTTGAAATGCTGCGCTCGGATCCATCAGAGGGCTTATTGACTATCCTGAACGCATCTTCGCCCTCGGGCTTGCTGCCGTATGTCATGGAACCGCCACCGTCAAGGTGACCTGCCCATTTGCAGCCGAGGTCGAGCATGACTTGAGCCTGCTCCATAAGTGTCAGACCTGCGGATTCGGGCTCCTGATTACCGTCTGCGGAGAGAAGAATAACCTTATTATCCTCGGTGATACCGATTGTCTGACGGGGATATTTCTGTGCATTGGTTTTATCTGCATCGGAAAGCACAATCTCGTTGTTATATACAAGCATTTTGTAGATTCCGAGTGCTTCCTGAATATTGCCCTTATCGGATTCATATTCACCGGCATTGCCGATCTTCACTGTGCCGTCTTTGAGGACCGCAAAATATGCGGATTTCTCACCACCTGTAACGTCGTTGCCGTTCATGACAAATACACCGGAGGGCTTACCTGTCGTCATGTTGTAGTAGGATGCATTGATACCTGCCACTACGGTGCCGTGGTAATACGGGTCGCCCGCCGTTGCTTTCTTATCAAAAGCCGCTACCTGTTCGGTAAGCTTGGACATGCCGTATGCGGTATTGTCCATATTCTGATAAGAGGTGAAAAGTTTGACCGTATCGACCGACATATCAATCGTTGCGGCGAACATCTTTACCTGCTTGCCGTTTTTATCGTAAACAGTATAGATGTTCTGCGTAACTCCGCTTGCTAATGTGGATTGCTTATCCTGCACAAGCGAGAGCTGTGAGTTGGAAAATTTGCCATAGTTTGTTTCGGTTGCTCCCAAAACAGTCATCGGCATAATGCCGACAAGCATCATAGCACAGAGAGCAAGCGCCAAAACTCTGGTTAAAATTTTGCCTTTTTTCATGTTTTTTCTCCTTATTTAAAATTTATATATCGCCTGTCGGCGAGTATATGCTTTATTTATCCGTCGGAAGAGGCGGAAGCTCGAGCCATGAGCCGAGGATATCGTCCCACTTATCGGGAACAAATCTGTCAAAGCCCGATGCAGGGAAGAATGTCAGCTCAGAAAAATATACCTTATGCTCGATTATGTAGAAATCCACACGCAAGAACGGTATGTTTTCGGAGAGCTTTTTTGCAAGCTCAAGCATTTCGAGCAGCTCATCCGGCCTTGCAATTGCGGCAGAAGCATTAGGATGCGAGGGACGGCGTATATCGAGATGTTCCCACTCTGCCGAGAAAAAATCTTCGGTGAGCCCGCTTGCCGCAAATCTGTCCTTGCAGACGAGAATCAGTTTCGGCTCGCCGTTGAAGCAGTGGATTTTATAATCTGTAAGCCCGCCTTCATCGCTCTTCATGAACTGCTCCGCAATTATTTTGCGTGGCACATCCTTATATGGCCACTCGCGACCGGTAAGGTAATAATCTTGTTTTAGACCTCGTTTCAGCCTCTTTTTAACGTTTTTAATATTCAAAGCGGACTTGTCCTTGCATATACACATTCCAAGCCCGGAATTGTGATTGCATTTCAGAACAAATTTATCGGGAAGCGTATCAAAATCTATCTCATCGGGGGCATTCCATACTCCAAGCATCGGGATAAGGTACCCGGCACCGATTTTTTCGGAGATATAATCGCGTGCTTTATACTTGTCCACCATAACGGTGTATTCCGGTTTGCGGTCATAAAGTTTCAGCCACTGGAGTTTTTCGTTAAATGTTTTTGGAGCTTTAAGCGATAATCTGCGTCCGAAAACAGCCGCAAATTTACGCGAAAGATATTCGGCATCGGGCATATCATTATATTTCCCGTAGCCTGAATTTACGAGAAAACGATAATCGCTGCTGAAAATATATTTTTTTATTGCATTGATGTATTTTCCGACTTGCATAACTCGGTCGCCTTTCGTTTTAGATCAAATACATTCATAAAGTGAATCATCAAATAAAAGTTCTGAGCTTTAGAATAATAAGTTACCATCCCAAAATTCATAGCAAGCATCAGCATCAGCCAAAGTGCAAAAAATGCTACTCTCTGCTTGTCAACTTTTTGATACTTCCACAGCTGACTGAAGAGATAGACATACATAGTGTAATAAAGGCAAAAGCCGATAATACCACCACCGCAAAGGAGTTCAGCGAAATTATCATGGAGATATGCATTGAAATTAAGGTAATCTCTCGCCAAGATGTGAGGGTTAGCCATTCCGATACCTCCGATAGGATGCCGTATAAACCATTTTAAGCCCAAGATTCGCATATCATGTCGCAAGGTTGTGGAATGGTCAGCCGCACCTGTACCGAAAAATGAGTTCATAAGTGCGCTCATTCGTTCGCGGACTCCGGAAAAAATATTGAGTTGTAAGATTATATAAAATATCACAACGCATACGCAAATGCCGAGCAGAATCCTGAAAAGCTTACCGCCGAGTTTTTTATCCGATTTTTGCGCGTTTACAAATATGCATCCCAAAATGCCGGCTGCCAAAAATACAATTGCTTTTCGACTTTGTGTCGCCGCGATTACCACAATACAGGGAATCATAAACAGAGCAGATGGAAAAAGGCGGAGATTTCTGCCTATAAATCTGATGCCGACTTGAATCACACAGGAAAGCGCGCAGGCAAGACCAATCGTATTTACATTGGCGAATTCTGTGTCAAGACGCAATCCAAAATTATGCCCCGCATTAATCATTCTGTCGAGTCCGTAAAATGCCAAAGCATAAATCGCAACAATATATCCTGCCCACATCACCGCTTTGAGCATGGATATCGTGTCAAACTGCTTTATATTCAGAAACGAAATATATACCATATATGCACATATGAATGTGCGTGCCAGAGTTCTTGTCATAATTACCGTATCGGATGGTTGCATTGCCCACAGCGATGATATGAGTACAAATCCGATAAACAGTATATTGAAAATGAAATATGCATTCAGTTCCAGCTTCATTTTTCCGCCATTCATATAAAAGCCGAGAAACAGGATGAGTATCGAAAGCGCAAAGAGCACATATTTGCCCCAAGAATAAGTATCGAACAGAATGAACAAAACAAAAAGCGCCGTAGTTAAAATCAGCATTATTGACGATACTGATTTTCGGGGTGAGGTTATCATAGCAAACTCCTATTCACCAAAGATTAGCTTAACAAACTGCTCGGTCACTGACTCTATATCATAGTAATTGTCTTTGAATTGCCGTATGGGCGTCACGCGGTTTTCACGCGGCAGCTTTTCTATGCATTCAGCCCATTTGCCGGCATCACCGAGCGGCAGATAGTTTACAAGCCCCGTAATATCTGCTTCACGCGTGATAGTATCGGAAATTACACATGGAAGCCCCGTCGCCTGTGCTTCAATAACGGTATTCGGCATGCCCTCGTACAGCGATGGAAAGACGAAAACATCCATGGCTGACAAAAGCGCGGGAACATCCGATCTGACGCCTGTGAATATGATTTTGTCGGAGATTCCGAGCTCGGATGCTTTTTCTTTTATTGCGGATTCAAGTTCACCGCCTCCTACAAGCATCAGAATGCTCTTTCTATTTATTTTTAAATACTCAGAAAAAACCTCGAGCAAGAAAGCATGATTTTTTTGTGTCATAAAGCGACCGACGTGTCCAATTATCGTTGTATCATCGGATAGCCCAAACTCGGAACGTATGCGGCATCGCATATCTGCGTTGAATCCATATCGATCAATATCAATAGCATTGTGAAGGATATTGACAGCACCGCTTTCATAAGCCTTTTTGCCAAACGTATATACCGCTGCAAGATCAGACGGTGCTATCTTGACATTTACATATTTGCCGTACAGAGCACGACCGAGTCTGTGCGCAATTTTTGATTTAAAGCTTCCGCCGTCGCTCGAATTGCTCGAACGTGCGGCACATATTTTCGCTCCGGCTTTATGGGCAATTTTCAGATCCATAAATCCAAAAGCACTCGAAGTAACTCTTAAAACATACTTATATCCATTTGCGTTTACCACGTTATAAAGCTGCTTTTCAAAATCCTTGAGTGACGCTGACTTTGCCGGAATTCTGTAAATTTTCCCACCAAGCGATAATATTTCGTCTTCATAGAAACATTTTTCGGACATGTTAATACAGAAATCCATCTGATATTTTGTTCTGTCTATCTGGCGATATATTTTCATCAAAAAAGTTTCTGCGCCACCGGCGTTCATACTGCTTAAAATACATAGTAATCTTTTCATATGCTTTTTCTTAATCTTTCCAAACTAACATTGTTTCTACACTCCATCAGCATCCTGTACCATTCTTAACTTTGTATAGGGAAACGCCCATCTTCAATCGCCTTCTATCCGATCAAGCAATACGCTGACCGCTTTCTCAATTTTATATTTTTCAACTTCTTGCAAACAAGGCTTTTTCTTTTTCAGTATCATAGTCGGATCTGCTGCCATTGCGTTCAGCAATTCTGCAAGTGCGGTATTATCCCGCGTTTTATAGACATACCCGACATTTTCGTTCACAAGTTCCGTATTGTATTTCCAATCACTTGCAATCACCAGAACGCCCGCAGAATACGCATCAATGAGTGTACCCGCAAAACCTTCCCCCTCGTAATACGTGGGAAACAACAACGCAAAGTATTCTTTCAGCGTCTCCACACTTCGATCAAACGGTATCAAACCACCGTAACGAATGTAATCCAGAAAGATTTTCCGCAATTCCTCAAACCAATCAGTCTGGTTTTCATCCACCTGACCGTATATATCCAAAGAAAATACAGTGCGCCACAAACTTTGATTAACTTCGATCACCGTCTTAACAGCATCTGCAATTCCTTTTTCTTGCATAACACGCGAAAATGTACAAAGTCTCAAGGGATAGAGGTTATACCCCCCCCGAATTTTTCTGTAATAATTTGGATTGCAGCTTCGGGCATATAATCCTTAGCTTTTTTTGTACAGTTGGCTTTCATGTCAAGCAGCATTTGTGGATCATGTGCAATGCCTAACAAGACATTTTCAAATTCATTCTCGTTATCAAACTCATAACCGATACCAGTCACACCTTCATCCACAACGTCAGAATAGCTTTCCCATTTTGCAGAAATGACAGGAATACCCGCTGCATATGCGTCAATGATTGTGCCGGGAATTCCCTCAGTATAAAAATGGGTAGGAAAAAGCAATGCAAAATACGGTTGCAATATTTCTACGCTTTTATCTGCATCCACACAACCGCAATATCGCACGCCTTCCGGAAAACACTTCTTCAAGCTTTCAAACCACTCTGTTTGCGTAGTATCTACTTGACCGTAAATATCCAACGAATATGCTAAATATCCAAGCTGATTGTTTACTTTCTTAATTACATTCATCGCTGTTTCAATGCCCTTTTCTCTCATTACGCGAGAAAAAGTGCAAAGCTTATACGGCACGCCTTGCGGATAAACGAGTTCATTTTCAGAAAGCACCCTCAGCTTTTTGCAATTCGGCATAACGAACACATTTTCAAAGCCGCGGGCATCCAATGCGCTTTTCATGGTGCCTGTTTCCACATAGATTCCGTCGAAATTTTTCAGAGCTTTCGCAAGCCCCTTTCGTTTCGTCAAAAACTGCGGAAGCCAACCGCCGATCACAACGTAATGCAATTTTCTGCCTTTGAAAAAATGCCGAAAAAAAGATAACAGGGGTGCGTATATCCTCAATCCGTTTTGCGCCGGAAAAATCAGAATATTTCTACTGTTTTTCAGTGCGGAAACTGTTTGGAACGGTGCTTTTACAAGCGTTTTCCATCCCCCATGCGTATCAAAATTTAAAACCTGTTCCCGCCCGAAGCTTCTTTGCAATTCTTCGGTGATGATTTTGGTTTTTACCGTTTGTCCGTTCAGAAGGGTTTCTCCCCCACCAAAGTGTCCGAGTACGCTTACCTTTGCCGACATAAAGTCACCCCTTTACATATCTGATTTTTTTCAGAACACCCCAGAACAGATTCCTGAGAGTAAGAGCGACAGAAACAAGCGGACTTCTCTTTTCCGCCTCCCGATACAGTCTATAGTGCCATTTAATCAGTTTTGTGTATCCGTGATTGCTGATGGAACCGCTCCGTTTTCTGTACTTTGCGAGCACCTCATCCAAAAGATAGCAATCCGCCTTTTTACATGCTTTCAGCCACATAGCATAGTCGTTGTTCTTTTTGATGTCCGCAATCTGAATCAACCCAATGGTTTCCGCGTCATACATCACCGTCAGGCATCCCATCCAACAATAATTATACATGCCATGTCGGGTGACTTTCTTCGGTCCTGTTACGCTCCGCCCGTTCGGATTGGTGGTTTCATCTATTTCAATATAGTTCGTATAGGAAAAGTGGTAGTCATTTTTCTTCATAAATGAAATTTGTTTTTCCAACTTTTCCGGATGCCACAAATCATCACTGTCAAGAAAAGCAATCCATTTTCCTTTTGCTTCGCGCAATGCCCGATTTCTGGATACGGCAGCTCCGCTGTTGGTTTCGTTTTTTATATACTTGATTCTTTTATCAGACAAAAACGGCTTCACAATTTCGTCGGTATTATCTGCCGAGCAGTCATCTACAATAATCAGTTCCCAGTCGGTATATGTCTGCTTCCGAACAGAAGCAATTGACTCTGATATGTATTCAGCCGTGTTGTATGACGGCATTATAACAGATACTAACCCGCTCATCAAAACCTCCGCTTATCACTGTTTTGCTAAGACCAATTCTTTTGCTTCTTTTTGCTTTTCATCATATGTAGCTCGATCGACTTTTCCTTCCAGCATGAGCCAATCACCGTAATCCATATCCGACGCCGTTCCTTCGCGAACCGTATCGCTTCTTTTCAGGACTTTGCCTACTGTCTGGATGATAATTTTCAAATCACCAAGGAAGGTAATACCTCTGTCGATATACAGCAGGTCGTATTCAAACTTCTGCTCCCATGTGATGTTGTTCCGTCCGTTCACCTGCGCAAGTCCTGTAAGACCGGGGCGCACATCATGACGGCGACGCTGTTCGTCGGTCAAAAACACGCAATCCCGAACCAAAAACGGTCTCGGACCGACTATAGATATCTGTCCAAGGACTATATTGACCAAAGACGGCAGCTCATCAAGGGAAGTGCTACGCAGGATGCGACCATAACGATTTAAGCGCAATTCATCGGGAAGCAGATTTCCGTCTTTATCTCGCTTGTTGCTCATTGTTCTGAACTTGATAAGCTTGAAAATCTTTTCTTTGCCCGTCTTTTTGTCGATCTTCCCCGGTCGTGCCTGCGTGAAAAACGGATTTCCGCGCATTGCGATCGCACCGACAACAGTCAGAATCAAAAGAATCGGTGACAGCACAATCAGTGCAAGCAAAGACAGTGTGAAATCAAAAAATCTTTTCCAAAACTTCGCGTACATATATGTAACCCCTTGACAAATTCAATTGAAGCAACTCTTGATTATCTCAATCACCTTTGCCTGATCTTCCTCAGTCATCTTGTTATCGCTCGGCAGGCAACAGCCGCGTTCAAAAATATCCGCACCAATGTCGGTTGCACCGCCTGCAATATAAGCATTCGTGCGGCAGCGGAGAGTTCCTTTACGACCGATCGCCTCGTGCATACGGTACATCGGCTGCATATGCATGGGCTTCCAGATCGGTCTGCCTTCGGCATTAAGACTTGCAAGCGTCTCCAAAATCTCGGTCGGGCAGGTCTTGCCTTTTTCTTTTATGTAGAGTGCCTTGGAATCGTCTCTGACCTGCTTGCACATATAATCCTCATCAATAATCAGAGCGGACAGCCAATAATTTGGCACAGCGCCGTCGATAATCGGATTCATGTGAACAGGCAGATCTTTCAGCCCATCGCGGTATCTCTCATAGACTGCCTTTTTCTGTGCGATATGTTCTTCCAGATGTGGATACTGACCGCGGATTACCCCCGCCACCACATTGCTCATGCGGTAGTTGCATCCGACTTCTTCATGCTGATACCAAGGAGCATTTTCACGCGCCTGTGTTGACCACTTTCGTGCCTTGTTTGCCACCTCAATGTCGTTGGTAAGTAAGCAACCACCGGCAGAACCCGTAATGATCTTGTTTCCGTTATAGCTGATAGCGGAGTAATCGCCAAACGAACCGCACTGTTTGCCGTTCAGCGTAGCTCCCATAGCTTCTGCGGCATCCTCAATCAAAAGCGCGCCATGTTTCTCGCAGATTTGCTTAATTCGATCTACGCGTCCGGGAAAACCGTACAGTTCGGCGCATACCACAAGTTTGACATCCGGGTACATCTCAAATGCCTTCTCAAGCGCCACAGGATCCATATTCCACGATTCGGCTTCGGTATCAATAAAAACCGGAATGCCGCCTTCGTAAACAACGGGATTGAGCGTTGCGTCAAAGGTCATATCCGAGCAGAATACGCGCTTGCCTTCCAATGCGCCGTGGCTGATGGCAGGCTTGCCGTACAGCTTTTCTCCTGCGGATTTCACACAAAGATGAAGTGCTGCCGTACAGCACGAAAGCCCCACCGCATATTTCATCCCGGCTTTTTCGGCGGCAATCCGCTCAACTTCATTGATGTTTGCGCCGACCGTGGACATCCAATTCGTCTCATACGCCTCGGTCATGTATTTCAGCTCCTCGCCGTGCATTGTCGGCGTAGCGAGCCATACTTTTTTCTCAAATGGTTTGATAGTTGAATTGTACATCTTTATCCTTTCAATGTTCCTGCTGTGCTTTTCACTACTCTCACCGCGCTCCGCCGCGGTATTAAAAAGAGCAAGTGTATCATGAAGCTCTGTACTTCACTACACAAAAAAACAATATATAGCTATACTTCCCGCATATATATATAATATAATACTACAATAGAATGGTTTTGTCAATAGCCAATCGTAATTTGTTATGCCGCAAATCAAAAACTGCCAATATTTCTTTAAATTCGGTCGCAACTTTGCGGAGCTTTCAAATATTCAATGGTTTTTGCACAAAATTCGTTGTCAATTTATTGTCAAAATATCGGAGGTAAAAAGATGGCAAGAAGAGGAGAAAATATATTCAGACGCAAGGACGGACGGTGGGAGGCTCGCGTGTTTGAGCACCGCGAAAACGGAAACAAGATCTATCGTTCTCTTTACGGCAAAAGCTACACGGAAGTGAAGGCAAAAAAAGAAGAATATTATGGCACAGTATATCAGGTTGCAACACCTGCCGCAAAGAAACTTGCGACATTCGCACATCTGGCGGAATGTTGGCTGTCTGCAGTCAGAGGAACGGTCAAAGAGTCTTCATATACACGCTATTATCGCAATGTGCATAGTTACCTTGTTCCGGCAATAGGCAAGTACGCAATATCCGGAATCGACAGTGCTCTTGTCGGATGCATGAAAGACGAAATGTTGTCCAATGGCGGAAAACGCGGTAAAGGTTTATCCGAAAAAACTGTTTCGGATATCTTTTCCACGCTGAAAATGATTTTATTACATGCATCTGAGCAAGGTTATTCTGCTATGAATATTGCCTTTATACATAGTCCGAGAAGAAAAAAGAAAGAGCCGACTGTCATCCCGAAAGATAAACTGGAGCTGCTGGAAGAAGCATTGCTGAATTCCGATGAAAATATATGTCTCGGCATTCTGCTTGCCTTACATACCGGCATTCGCAACGGTGAACTTTGCGGGCTGCGTTGGGAAGATTTCAATTTCCGGTCATCAACAGTACAGATTCGGCGGACTGTGGAAAGAATTACCGATCTCGCGCCGCTTTCAAAAAGCAAAACGAAAGTAATCATCAGTGAACCGAAGACCGATACCTCACGACGGGATATACCTCTTCCGAGAGCATTGTGCCGTTATCTGAAGGAGCATTGCAAAGAGGGCGGTAATTATCTTCTCACAGGAACGGACAAGCCATCGGAACCGCATACCTTATATATAAGATATGAAAGATTTCTGAAAAGAAACGGTTTCGGACAATATACATTTCATGCTTTGCGACATACATTCGCCACCCGTGGTATTGAATCCGGATTTGATACAAAATCCCTGTCCGAAATTCTCGGACATTCTGATGTGACGACCACACTCCGATGCTATGTACATGCCCGCAACTGCTCGAAATAATAAAAAATGTGAAAAATATGCGAAAACATATTGACAAAACTATTATCGGAATATAAAATATTATCTGTAGAAATTCGACAGGAGGCGACAATTTTGGATAAAGCCATCGCAGAAAAAGCAATCGAAAAGGAGCAGTATTTTCCGCCGAAACTGGAGATATCGGTATTCGCTTCCGATGATATTATTACCGTAAGCTCTGTTCATGAAAATGACTCTACTGATCCGGTAGCAAATAAATGCTTCAGCGGCAAAATTTATTGGGACAATTGACTTAGAAAAAATAATATATGATCTGAGCCTGCGTTCAGTGCAGGTTCGGACGTAAAAATGCGGGGCTGTCAAAAAGCTCCGAAAAACGGACAGAGACGAAAGCCAATGTGGCAATCGTCTCTGTTTTTTCGCATTTTGAAAAGCACCTTATCTGATATGCACCCCAAAAGTTGCATGGAAAATACTGCCTCTCTCGCTTCATTTGAGCTTCAATTGACTTTTTGAACCAAATATGCTATACTGAATACAGTAATCTAAGCTCGGAGGTTCAGTATGGAAGAAAACAGAAAGGAACCAACCCCTCAGATTGAAAGCAGGTTGCGTCGACATATATTGAGAATTCCGAATGCTGTATTTCAAGCCAGCGGAATTATCATTAACGGGCGACGGATCAAAAGTTTTGTTTTTACTACGGATCTTGCAATCATTCGCAATTGTGATGCGGATGCGGTATTTGCCGTATATCCCTTCACACCGCAGCAAGCCATCAGCGATGCTATTATCAGAGCCTCCTATATCCCTGTATTTTGCGGTGTGGGCGGCGGCACAACAAAAGGATTGAGAACAGTATCTCTGGCAAAGGATGTGGAATCACAGGGCGCCATGGGTGTCGTTATGAACGCGCCGATTTCAAATCTGAATCTTCTGGCTGTAAGCAATGCCGTGGATATTCCCGTTATTATTACGGTGACCAATGAGAATACGGATATTGCAAGCCGTTTGCGGTATGGAGCTACCATTCTGAATGTTGCATGCGGAAAAGACACACCGAGTGTTGTTAAGAAAATCCGCTCGGAATTTCCGAAAGTCCCGATTATTGCTTCCGGCGGAAAGACCAACGAGAGTATTCGGGAGACCATTGCCGCAGGAGCGAACGCAATAACCTATACTCCGCCATCGACGCAAGAGCTGTTTAAGGAGCTGATGGCAGAGTACAGATCGTGACATTGTAAGCAACAATTCGTAATAACCGTTACCGACAGAGCGTCGTTTCGGCAAAAAGATTTTATCATTTTATTACCTGCTTTATTGACTTTGAAATAAATCAGAGGCGGAAATTGTTTCGATTCCCGCCTCTGATTTTGTAATGTACCCGTCTCATTGTATCACTTTTTTCGTTATTCTGCACATGTCAAGCCAAGCCTTTTTGACAGATCGAGCATTGCGAAGATAAATCGGCTCTGCGGTGTCAATGTTGTCAGCGTCGGGTCGCCCTCGCGTATTCTCATGGTGCGACGAATTTCCTTTGGAATGACAACTCTGCCGAGATCATCTATGCGTCGCACAATTCCTGTTGCTTTCATTTATATAAATCCTCCAAATTTTCATTTTACAAGAATATTTTGTGGTGATAACAACTATATTGTTTGCGCTTTTGGGGGATTTATGCAATAGTTTCGGTTTTCGCTTGTGTTTATTTATAATGTTTCATAATATAATAGGCGGTGCTTTGAGAAATCGGCTGATTTTTGCAACTATTATATACTTAATATCTCACTTCTCAATGTATCATTTTTATGAGCAGAAGCGGAATAAATATAAAAAATAAAGCATCAATCCGGCTTCTGTTGTGATGCTCGCCTGCCGACGATATGCCGGCTCATGCATCTTTTTATAAAATCTATTTTACGTTTTTTTCGGATATGTTCATCATTTTTCATTATTTCACACTATTTGCCGCGTCGCATATTTATACGGAACCCGAGAAAACCGACAGGGAAGTGCCTGCCGGTTTTTTCATGAAACGGTGCCGCCGCGGATTTTCTTATTTATCTCGAAAATTTCCATTTTGCCATCGATATACGGCATATACATTTCAAGCCCGTCCGGGCACGAAACGCCGTCGCATCCCGCGCATCCCGCACAGTCTCCGCTGCCGAGCGATTTGCGGACTATCGCTTCACGCTCTTCACGCGTAGTATTTTTGATGAGATATCTTTCTCTTGAATCCATAAAAATCGCCTCCCGTAAAAGTATGCTTTGCGGGAGACTATTTTATGCGTTTTTTCAGAAAAGCTCGGGGCGGTTTGCTATACGGTCGGCTTCCGTCAGCTTTCTTGCGACACGGCAGGGATTGCCGTATGCGAGAGAGCCTGCGGGGATTGATTTTGTAACAACAGAGCTTGCGCCGATAACGGAGCCTGCACCGATTGTCACTCCGGGAAGTACCGTGACGCTTCCGCCGAGCCAACAATTATCTTCTATAGTTACAGGAGCGCTGTATTCAAAACCGGTGTTTCTGTCCTCATGGCAGAGAGGATGAATGGGCGTGAGTATAGAACAGTTCGGACCGATAAAAACATTGTCACCTATAGTAACGCGATTTTCATCGAGGACGCAGAAGTTGAAATTTGCATATGAATTTTTTCCCATGGAGATGTGTGTGCCGAAATCAAAATAAACAGGTCCCTGCAAATAGACGCCCTCAGCATGGTCAGGCATCAGCAGGCGGAGGATTTCTTCACGCTTTTCCGCTTCGCTCTCCGGTATCGCATTGTACTTCTGACATAATTCATGTGCATGCCTGCGTGCCTCCGGCATTCCTTCGGCAAAAGGATTGTACATTTTGCCGAAAAACATCTTCTCTGTTTCTGTCATGATTTTTCTCCTGTTTTTTTATTTTCAATATACCATATTTCGCGGCGTTTTTCAATAGTATATGATATTTATCGGCAAAAAATGACGGTAAAGACGTATTGACTAAACGCGCGACTTGTGATATACTGTTTATGGTCAGTTTCATGATACGGGAGGTGATTTCATGCCGGAAAAGAATATCAAGGTGATAGCACAGAACAGAAAGGCGCGCCATGATTTTTTTGTGGACGATACTTATGAAGCGGGCATAGCTCTTTTCGGCACTGAGGTGAAATCGCTTCGCGCGGGTGCTGTCAATTTAAAGGATTCATATTGCTATATCAAGGATGGCGAGATATTTTCCACAGGCGTGCATATCAGCCCATATGAAAAAGGCAATATTTTCAATCGTGACCCTCTTCGCGAAAGAAAACTGCTTATGCACAAGCGCGAGATTCTCAAACTAAACATGCTGGTGGGCAAGCAGGGCTATACTCTTGTTCCGCTTTCGCTTTATTTCTCGGGAAAGAATGTGAAAATGGAGCTTGGCTTATGTCGAGGCAAGAAATTATACGACAAGCGTGAAACGGAGGCGAAGAAGCAGGCGGCAAGAGAAATTGACCGCTATGAAAGAGAGAGCAGAAAATAAAAGAACTCTCCTATATGGGGCCGTAAAGGTTTCGACGGGGATTTTGCAGTACGGTAAGCGAGCGGAGATGCGATACCTCCTTAAACAATCGCAAACTTAAATATAAACGCTAACAATAATAAAATAGCAATGGCTGCCTAACGGCAGTGCTGCGGCTTTTCAGCCGCCCGTCACTCCCTTGAGTATCACGGCTTGGGACTTGGCGTCATGCAGTGATGAACGCGAACGGAGATTTTTCCTGTTGTATCCGTCGTGAATAAAACAGATACTTTTCATGCAGCCTGACTGACGGCGGCATGAGAGGGAAATTCAAAAGACAGTCTGCGCTCGGAGAAAGCTGTATGAATAGATTTTCGGACAGGGGTTCGACTCCCCTCGGCTCCACCAAACGTAACAAATCCGAACTATTTCGTAAATCGAAATTGGTTCGGATTTGTTTTTTATTGCAACCATTAAAAGGCAAGGCTTGGGGAGTAACTGTATAAATACTCCCCGAGCTTTATATTCTTGTGCGTTCAAAATAAACCTTCATGACTATTTACTTAACGCGTCAATGATATCCCCTTCACAATATTGAGAATATTTTGCTATGATGTTGTTGTATGTATGAGGCTCAATGTCTTTCAAAAAAGCTAAGTACCCCAAAATTGAGTCACCGTCTCCTTCGTTATGCACAAGTTTGTCGTACACAAGTTTCTTGATAAGTTTTCTCTTCTCGCTTCCAACTGTGACAGACGAGTCAGTCCCAATTATCAAGCCGGTAACTTTTCTACGATATTTCGTAGAAGAAAAGTAAGTTTTTTTCTCATTGATTTGAAATCCAAAATCTCTTAGCGTGGTGGACAAAAAATCAATATGTGGCGCATCAATGTAAGAATTTGCAGACAGATAAATATCATCCGCATAGCGAGAGTATTTTAAATCATTCTTCCTACAATAATTCAACACCATTACATCAAACCTATACATTATAATGTTGGATATAATTGGAGAACTAACAGCTCCAACGCAAAGTCGATTTTCCCTATAGCAAATATCTCGTATGGTATCTATTGAGTCAAAATCAATATTCAAGTCTTCAAACAATTTTGAATTTTCCAAAAGGATAGGGTGCAAATGCTCATACGAGATAGAAGGGAAAAAACTGCAAATATCTGTGTGAAATATGTGTCTTGAATTCTGGTGAACCTGAGCGTGCTTCTTAATTGAAGCTCCTTTTTGATAGGCATAAGCTGAATCAGAAACGGGGAGTTTGCTCAAAATGTTTTTCTTTACCCAATACTGCAAAGTTTTCAGCTCGGAACTAGGTTGTGATATTTTTCTTTTTCCACCGTCTCGTTTATCAATGTAATAATCTCTATAGTAAAATCGCGATCTTTTTACCACTGATGCAATGTAGTCTTGGTCAAGGCACAAATCCGAAGCCATTTTGTCAACCATTTTCACAAGTCAGTACCTCCATATCGGTATTTTCTACACAGCAACTTATTCCTTTCCTTGTTTTCACCATTTCCGTAATACCTGAGCATCAAATTTTGCGTTTTTGAATATTCGGTAGTAGTAATAATATCGTGAACTATTTTAATTAGCCCAACATTAGACAGAAGTTTAATTATGTAATCATATTTTATTTCATTATGGAATGCGTCGCCGTCTCTCTTTACAAAAGTAAAATGTGAAAAACCTTTAATTATTTTATAAAGCTCAACGAGGTCGCTTTTGGAGATGGGTTGCAACAGTTTAATGCATTCTAACAATTCCACTATAAATGACGAAATCAAAATTTGATCTTGAACTGTATTGCATTTTCTTCGGTTAAGTGTTGCTGTTTTTGAAGAAAATTGTTTGACTTTTTCTCTAACCATATCGCGCAATTCCTTGCTTGCCAATAAGCCCTTGCCTCCCAATTGCGCATAAACTATAGTTGCCCCATCCTGTTTTGCCTTTGCAACTGGTCCAGTCATTATAAATGATTTTGCTTCTTTATACTGTTCATCTATTACGATTACCAACTTATCACTGAATAGTTTGTTGGCGTACGCGAATGCTCCTAACTCACAATAAGAGCCTGGACTTTCACAGAATAAAACAATTGCATCGCTGATTTCCGCCAAAAACTCCTCAAAAGTTAGCAAATCAATGTTGGAATTGAAGCTCTCTTCCCAAAGGCGTTCGGATAAAACGATAAAAATGTCTTCAGACTGCTTTTGCAAATAGTTTTGCAAAATACCTCTGTTGGTTTTTTCATACTGCCCATCTATGGCTTTTCCACATAAAAAAATAAATTTGGGGTAGGTGATAAATTTACTCTCGTTCTTTTCTAAATGTGATTTGATGCTGGCTAATGTTTTTTCAGAATATATTCGAGAATCCATTTTATCACCCCCCCTAGTCGATGAGAATACTTACCGCTAAGCAGTTGATGCGTGCGCTTGTAATGAGGATTACAAGCGTGCGCAGCAACTGCTTGTAAGAGCCCCAAAAGACCCGACCCTATTTAACATAAGGCACATGTAACCACATTTCTGTGATGTAATATATACTAAGCATTCTCTGCATTACATTATACATCATTTTTCGAGTTATTTCAATAGGCTACTGCTTTTATCCTAGTATATTTTAATTTGCATCTTTTTCTGTGGCATGTTTTTGAACTATCATATTCCGATAGCAATGTTTTTTCTTCCACTCCTCAAACTCTTTTTGTCCTTTATCGGATTCGAAAAATGCGATAATATCCGGCAGCAGACAGCGGGCGATCTCCATTCGGACTTTATCGGGAATTTGCGGGATATGCCCCTCGCCGCGCTTATCTCGGATCAAGAATTCAATTGTCAGTAGCAGTCGCTTAAACCAACCGGCGTTCAGATATTCTTCCCGGAAAAACCATGTTGCGAGGAGTTCTTCCTCCCTCCGTTGCCTTTCGGCTTCGGCTTTTTCTCTTTCTTCAAGCTCCTGCTTGTGACTTTCCACCCATTGATTGTAATCTTCTGCACTGAAAAAGCCGCTTCTGTTGTCACTCAGTATGGCTTGCAACCGTTTCCAAAATTTTTTCATGCTCAAATCAGTGTCCTCCCTTACATTGAAATATCAAAACCTTCCTGCTCGCCTATGCCCGTTTGGCAATGCCTTTATGTACACAAATTCGCATTTTTAAGAGCTACATCCCGCTTTTCATTATCAGCTGAGATAATATCAGTGACATTCCTCGGTCGCACAAAAAGTGCTTCAAAGCCTGCCTTTTCCGCGAATTGTGGTATAGAAAGCGAATTTCAGTGCCATGACTCCGAAAAAGTGACACAAACGACTTTTTTCGAAATCTCTCAAAATCTCGCATTTTCTCGTGAAATCTCGCAAATCCGGTCGGCTCTGCCGGCCGATGTTAAGCACCGAGCCGAAATTGTGGCGCGGCTTTAACCTGCTTGAAAATCTGATGCTGTGAATCCTACTCTTTTGGGCTGTAAAAGAAGTTTTTTCGCTTGCCCGCCATATTGTTCTCCTTTCTCGTTGTGTATTTGATATTATACTACAAAAACATTGTGTTGTCAATAGCCGCACACAAAATAATTGTATTTGTTCTTGACAACTACAATGAGATGTGGTATACTGTATGCGTAATAAAATTCGGAGGAATTTCGCATGAGCGTAATAGGCGAACAGATTAAAAAATACAGAGGTATCCGCGGCATGACGCAACAGGAGATTGCCGATGCGCTCGGCGAAAGCTCCGGCAGGGTGATATACAACTGGGAAAAAGGAATCGGTCGCCCCGATTGTGACAAACTGGCGAAGCTCTGTGATCTCCTCGGCGTGTCCGCAGACGAGATGATCGGTTGCCGATCGATGTCGGAACGCCCGACGGCTGCCGAATGGGAGACGATAAAAAAATACCGTGTCCTTGACGAACACGGTAAAGAAATTGTGGATTATCTGATCGACAGCGAGTACAGGCGAGTATCTGCGGCTGACAGGAAATCCAAGTGCCGTATGCTGAGAATGGATTATTACACGCTTCCGGCTTCGGCAGGCACGGGAAATATCCTTGACAGCGAGCTTGCCGAGGAGATCCTCGTTCCCGAATCCAAAGAAGCTGAGAAGGCGGACTTCGTGATTTCTGTCGGCGGTGACAGCATGGAGCCGACCTTCCATGACGGAGACAAGGTTTTTGTTGAAAAATGCGATTCTGTTGATGTAGGTGAGGTCGGTATCTTCGTTGTCAACGGCGATGTCTTCATCAAGGAGCGCGGGAACGGCTGTCTGCTCTCGCATAATGAAAAGTATAAGCCCATACGCATTTCCGAGCATGACAGCGTGTTCTGCTGCGGAAGAGTTGTGGGGAGTAGTGGACAACTTGTGATATAAACGGGGGCGCTGTTATGTCTATAATAAACGGAATAGAAAAAGATACAAATGCATCGCCGTCTGCATATGGTTGGGTGTTTCAAGTCGGTGCCGGAATCACGCTAATGCTTGATAATGTAAAAGATTTTACCTCTATGAAAATGGAGGGTAAGAGCGATGATATAGAGTTTACGCTCCCCACAGGAAAAATATATGCTCAAGCAAAATCCGTAACGCAAATGGGAAATCAGAGCACTGCTTCGACGAATTTAAACGCCGCATTAAAATTGTTGGATTCCGATAAAGAGAACGGTGACGCAATAAGACTGATATATATCACGAACATTGCTAATCCGCTATCCAGTAAAATGGCTTCAGCATTTCAATACGAACATGTATATGATTTTTCAACACTTTCCGATGAAGACCAAGAAAAAATCAAATCTAAAGTGTCTTTAGACTTTCCCACCGAAAAGTTTCAGATACACATATTGAATTTTTTTGGCGAAGGAGATAACAAATTTGCTAACGTAAAAACTAAAATAGCAGAATTCTTGCGCGATGCTATAGGCGATCCTTCATATAGCAAGCGTCTTTTAGATAGTTGGTTTGAGACTTTTATGGTCAACTGTTCCGACAAACCAAGCGACCAAAAAGAATTAACCTTGACCAAAAATGATATAATGCTGCCCGTTATTATACTTGTAATTGATCCACCTTTGGATGAAAACGATTTCAATAGGGTGTGTGACTATGATGATTACGAAGAACTAGTCCAAGAATATCGAAACATTATTGACAGACGATCTTGTGACTATCCATATTCATCAAAAATCACAGGAGATTTCTTGCAGAAACGAAATTTTGTTGCTGATAAAAACAATTACAAATATGAGTATGTAAAATCCGAGTGGAGACAATACGAGCAGGATTTTGATACGATAACCGATAGTTATAAGCGAGAAGCAGTAATAAAATTACTCCTATTGACCGTAATTGCACGACGCACCAAAGTCAAACAAATTAAGGAGGCTGCGAAATTATGAAATTATTAGAATTTAAAATAAGAGAATATCACAGTTACAATTGGAAAACGGTGGACCTTAATAGTGATGTTTGTGTTTTTTATAGCAAGAATAATTCAACAGGCAAAACTACTCTTATGAGAGCTATTTTATATACTCTTGGTTTTTCCATCCCCAATACTGATTTTGTAAGATTTGAACACTACGAATTCATTCTTGAATTGTCACACCAAGATAAACATTATACTTTGATGCGGAAGGATCAATTGCTAAAAATTAATGACACCGAGTTTGATTTGCCGGTGGAACAATCGGCTGCTCACACTTTTCTGTTTGGTATCGCTAATGCTGAAATCCTATACAATCTGCTTGCAACAATTTATTTTGACCAAGAGAAAGGATGGACTTTATTAAATCGAGGAACAATAATTGGTACTAATCGCTTTTCAATTGAGAGCTTTTTTAGAGGCTTGAAAAATGACGAAAGTGATGAAAGCTATGAAATTGTCGCTAAAATAAGTGCTTTAGATAAAAAAATCGCACAGTACAACTTGATGTCTAACATTGCTGAATACCAAATGGCCATTAATCAAGCAGATGATTCTGTTATTGACTATCAAACGTTTGATCAAGAGTTGACCGCCCAAATTGGAGAAAAAGAGCTGCTCCTCAAAGAGGTCGAAGCTGAATTGGCCCTTGTAACTGATATCATCAAATCAAACAAAAGTTTTTCTGATTATATAGAGTGCAGAAAAATTTTTGTAAGAAACCCCATTGATGATAGTCCGATCCCGGTTAATAGAGAAACACTGTTTGATTATCAAGATGTAACCGAAATAAACCAAGTACGCAGAAGCATGCTTGTTTCTCGAAGAAATATTATTAAAAAGCAGCTTGCAGACTTAACCTCGCAACAAGAAAAGCAGGTTAGACTGTTTAACCTTCCAACTCTTGATGAAGAATTGACAAGACGATTAGCAAACATTCAAGGCATTAGTGCTGTTGAGGTCGATTCTATATTGAAAAAATTAAAAAAAGAAAAGACAGATTTGACTAATGCTTTGAAAAGCAGAACAAAAACCAGCAATCCATGGATTCATAAAGCCTATGAGATTATTTGCAAATACACTCAAGAGTTAAATCTTTCGTTTGATTACAAAATAGATATTTTCACTCATAACTTAAAGGGCAAATCCGGAGCTGTTTTGCATAAAATGGTTTTTGCCTATAGGCTGGCTTACATTAAGCTTTTGAGCGAAAAAATCGGGTATGCATTACCTATTTTCTGCGATTCGCCAAGCGGACGAGAAGTGGAAAAAGATACAATTGATATTATGTTGAAAATCCTACAACGAGATTTTTCAGAACATCAGTTAATTGTTGCATCCATATTCAAGTATGAGGATGCTCTCTCTAACGCTAAAATTATTGAAATGGATGGTACACTGTTCAATCAACAAACAATGTTTGATTCTTAAAAATGTGCTCTTGCTACGAGTTGCAGTGAGAGCACATTTTAACCTTGTGGTGGCAGTTATCGATGGACTTGATTTTGGCTGAATACCAACTTTAATTAGCGATAAATGAGCCATGCGATACAGTATAGTACAAAGGCATACATGGCGCACTTCCTATAAAATTCATTTAAAAAGTCAATAGTTGGCGAGAATGGTTTCGCGCGAAAACATAAAGAATTATCATTTTGCCCCTTGCAATTATTCGCGGTTCGGTATATAATAATACTATCCTTTTTGAAGGAGGCATTATGAACTTAATTAGTGTAAAAGAGACCGCGGAAAAATGGGGGATAGCTCCTCGCCGTGTTCAACTATTATGTAACGAAAACAGAATTCCGGGTGCACAGCGAGTCGGGAATTATTGGGTTATCCCCGATGATGCTGAAAAGCCGGATGATGCTCGAAAAAAGACTGTTGAAAAGAAAGTTACTATAAATTCGAATGTGCGAATCGAACGAGTATGGGCTATGCCTAATAAAAACACATTTGAAGTCAAGCCAATACATAATCTTATTGTTGAAGAAATTACGGATGGTATATGGATTGATCCTTTTGCCAACCGGAATAAATTGGCGACTGTAACCAACGATCTAAGCGAAGAGTATGACACCGATTATCATTTGGATGCCCTTGATTTTATGAAAATGTTCGAAGATGCCTCTGTCGATGGTGTACTATATGATCCTCCATATTCACCGAGGCAGGTGAGCGAATGTTATAACAATGTTGGGTTCAATGTTACTTGGGATACAACTAAAGCTTCATTTTGGGGCAATCACAAGCGAGAGATTTCCCGAATTGTTAAAGTTGGCGGAAAGGTTATCACCTTTGGTTGGAACAGTGGCGGAATCGGCTACAAATATGGCTTTGAAATAACAAGAATCCTGATGGTCCCTCATGGCGGATGGCATAATGACACCATTTGCACAGTTGAAGTAAAAACACATGATGGAATAAAAAAGGATACTTGTCCTGCAAAGAAGGATTGCAAATCAATAATCATGAAATTCAGTACAGACGAACAGCTGGTTGAATATCTTAAAAAATTGCCCGATGATTATTGGGATTTTAGAGATGATGATACTCATAGCTATACACATGGAATTCACTCCTATCCTGCGATGATGGTTAGCCCCATCAGTAGGAATATCATTAACATCGTAAGGCAATTCAAAAAGGTTGATTCGCTTTTTGACCCGTTTGCCGGATCGGGGACGGTCCTGGTTGAAGGTATATTAGCAGGCATCCCGGTAGTCGCCGGTAATGACATCAACCCACTTGCACTACTGCTATCAAAAGTAAAAACAACGCCTATTGAGCGAGCAGCTTTGCAAAATGAATACGCAGAATTGAAAAATCGACTCGAGATCTTGTACACCAAATTTGATTTTCCTATTCATTTTGTGGATGACTATATGGAAAAAAGCAAGAGTCTTCATCTAACAGCCAAGGATGGTTGGGGGAGTGATGCGCCTGCTTACTTAAACGCGTTTTATCAAGAATATCACCTTGATTTGAAGGCACCAACATTCAAAAATGTCGGCTATTGGTTCAGACCGCGAGTAATATTTGAGCTGACTTTAATTAAAAATGCCATCAGAGAAACTGGAAACAAAAACATTCGGAACTTCTTCTTTGTTGCTATGAGCGAAATTATCCGACTTGTTTCTAACAGAAGAAATGGCGAATTCAAGATGTTTCGCATGACTCCGGAAAAGGTTGCAAAGTTCAGTCCGGATACAAAGCAAGAGTTTATTAAAATACTGGAGCGCAACATTGAAAAGATGGGAGACTTCACAGATGCTTATGACTACCTTCCTATCGCTCCGCAAGTCACGATTTATCGCGAAGATGCTTGCAAATTGTTATCTGTCCCCACTGACACATACGATTTGATTGTTACATCTCCTCCTTACGGAGATAGCCGTACTACAGTTGCATATGGAGAATACAGCAGACTCTCCTTGCAATGGCTTGATCTTTTTGACTTGTCAGAGAAAGAAATTATGAGTGTGGATCGTACTCTGATGGGTGGACAAAAATATCGAAACGGATTTGAGTACAATGTAAAAAGTGATATCCTTCGGAGCATCCTTGAAAAAATAAAAGATGTGGATTTGGAACGCGCAGGTGATGTGTTTAGTTTTTATAATGATCTTGAACAGTCAATTGCTGCTATTTCCGAAAAAACAAAAAAAGATGGATATCAATTTTGGGTAGTTGCTAACCGAACAGTGAAGGGCGAGGTAATTCCGACAGATAAAATTATCGAAGAGATTGCTCAGCATTACGGCTTGCAATATGTGTATACGATAGATCGTAATATCGTCAATAAAGTCATGCCATCGGCAAACTCTCCGACAAATGAAATCGGAAAAACATCAAGTACGATGACCGTCGAACATATTGTTGTTTTAAGAAAGCAATAATGTAAAAAGCGTAGCTGGAATTATTTACACAGCTACGCTTTTTGATTATCAGCAAATAAAACTTGACTTATCCAATTCTTCTCTTTATCTTGAACAAAAGAGGCTGGGCTGATTCTTTTATACGGAATCCTGTACCATGATCATGTGTTTTTCCTTTGTTCTTCCCATCGTGATACTGTCCGATTCTTAGATCAACATATATCTTTCCACTTTCGAGCAAGCTGATAAATGCTTCGTAATCAAAGCCGGAAACCTCATATGCTTCGACAAATTTGAACTCTTCGTCAGACCTCTCCCCTCTTGAAAGTGCTTTGGCATAAACAAATTTGTTCTTGTATTTCTTCTCAAAGCATTTCTTCAATACATCACGGGACCAGTACACATTTTCTTTTCCTTCCTCCGACATGATATATATGCCGTCAGAGTCACATGATACTTTTAGTTTATGACCAGTACCTGCTATCGGGGTAAAACGATCCGCAGAAAGCGTAGAATGAAGAACTTTTTCTTCATTTTCGTATGCACCGCTGGAATAACCATATTTCATACGCAGATAGGTGTTGGATCGTGCCGGCTGCGGAGCTCTTGTAAACATGGTGAGCATACTATTGGAATCTATTCTGCATGATTTTAATTCGTAATCGCCAAAATCAGGCTGATCAAGATTGTTTTCGGGAATCCCGAGCAAGTCCTCAAGTGTTTTGCCAACACCGGTAGGACCGGAACGATGGGTTTTAATCCATCCTAACGCTTTCACTTTCTCAAATTCTCTGATAAAATCATCTAAAGTTGTAATCACAAAATCACCTTCCCGCCATTCAAAATTATAGAGATAAAATATTATAACATATTTATGGAAATTTTTCAAGACATCATATTTTAGTCGGCGCAGGTGATGGCGATAAAGATTTGCACACTTCTAACATACAATTAATTTGTGCTCGCATGTATTTGATATAATATATTTGTATTTCGCCTTGACAAATACAATTTCATATGGTATAATCTTTATCGACAAAACCGAAAGGAGGCACATGATGAGAGGCGTTATCTATGCACGCTATTCCTCGGATAACCAACGCGAAGAGTCGATTGAGGGGCAGATCCGAGAAAACACAGCGTTTGCCCGAAAGAACGGCATTGATATTGTTGCTACCTATATTGACCGCGCCTATTCTGCCAAAACCGACAATCGTCCTGAGTTTCAGCGAATGATTAAGGACAGCGGAAAGAAGTCATTTGATGTGGTGATCGTATGGAAGCTCGACCGCTTCTCCCGCAATCGCTATGATTCGGCAAAGTACAAGGCAATGCTGAAAAAGAATGATGTCCGCGTTCTTTCCGCCACCGAAGCAATCTCCGAAGGTGCGGAAGGGATTATCCTTGAATCGGTGTTGGAAGGTATGGCGGAATACTATTCCGCAGACCTCGCCGAAAAGGTAACCCGCGGCATGACCGAAAATGCGCTCAAGTGCCGTTTCAACGGCGGAACAGTTCCTTTCGGCTATATGATTGACGAAGAACAACATTATCAGATCAATCCTGCGCAGGCACCGCTTGTGATTGAAATGTTTCGCAGGTATGCCGGCGGAGAATCCATTACCGAAATCATTGAAGACCTTAATGCCAGAGGCATCCGGACATCAAGAGGTAATCGTTTCAACAAGAACTCCCTCGCCCGTATTTTTTCCAACCGTCGATATATCGGAGAGTATGCTTATAAGGATATCTCCGTTCCCGATGCGATACCCGCTATTATTTCCAAAGATATTTTTGACCGCGTGGCAATCCGTATGGGGCAGAACAAACACGCAACCGGCAAGGCAAAGGCTCCGGAAAAGTATCTACTGACGACAAAACTTTTCTGCGGCACCTGTCATTCCATGTTTGTAGGTGACAGTGCAAATAAACCCAACGGCGTGATCTACCGCTATTACAAATGCGCAAGTGCAAAGCGTCATGAGTGTGATCGTAAAGCTCTCCGCAAGGATTGGACAGAAAATATCATCATAGAAAAAATCACTTCTTGGCTGAGTGATGACAAAACGATTGATCGCATGGCAGACGATGTAATGGCACTTTTAAGCGAAGAAAATGAGATGATTCCCGCACTTGAAGCTCAGTTGAAACAGGTACGATCTTCTATTGACAACATTATGAAAGCCATAGAACAAGGAATTGTGACACGAACCACGCGCTCAAGGCTGGAGGAATTGGAACGCGAGGAAGAAAGCCTTACGGCGAATATTAAAGCAGAGGAAGCTAAAAAGCCGAAAATCTCAAAAGAATTTATCCTTTTCACACTTGATAAATTCCGCAAGCTCGATCTGAGAATAGAGAAGAACAAGGAACGCCTGATTGACGGGCTTGTAAAAGCAATAATTGTTTATGACGATCATTTTGAAGTATTTCTTACTTTCGATGATACGCCTATCACCATACCGACCTCAGAAGAAATTGAATCCATGAAAAACAGTTCGGACATCGCATCTGTCACTCCACCAAAAAGAAAAATCCGCATATGCGGATTTTTCTTTTTACCTATTACTTTTCCACTCTTCACCTTTACTCGGTTTCATACTTTCTTTGTCATCCATGAGAGAATATCGCGATAAACCGTATCGCGACAGGTTTCGTTGAGTATTTCGTGGCGTGCGCCTTCATAGAGCTTAATTGTGAGGTCACGCGCACCGGCTTTCCGGAGCGTTTCATAAATCTTTGTAACACCTGCGCCGTAGTCGCCGACGGGATCCATAGAGCCGGAGACAAGGAATATCGGTATGCCGGATATCGCCATATGGCGGAACCACTCACGCGAGTTTGCATTCTTATTGAGCGTCATAAGGTCGCGCATTGCGGAAACGGTGAATTTGAAGGTGCAGTATTTATCCTCGGCATATTTTGATATTTTCTCTTTGTCGCGCGTCAGCCAGTCGTAGGGTGTTTCGCCTTCAAATTTCTTGCCGAAGGAGCCGAATGCCATATCATCAACCTTTTTTGATACGTACTTTTCGCCCTTTGCGGCGGCAATAGCCGTAGTGAGCGCGACTCCTGCCTCTGCCGCAGGATTTTTTGCGCCGGTGCCCATGATTATCAGTGCATTATATGAGTAAGGGTGATAAAATGCCGTGAGCCGCGCGATAAACGAACCCATGCTGTGTCCGAGCAGAACCATGCGCAGTGCCGGATATTCAGCTTTTATCGCAGAGCCGACCGTGAAAACGTCTTCAACCATGATGCGCCAGCCGTCCTTGGAGGCGATAAAGCCGAGCTCATCATCTCCGCGCACGGTCTTTCCGTGACCGAGATGGTCATGTGCAACGCAGACAAAGCCGTTTTCCGCCATGAAGCCCATGAAATCATCATATCTCTCGATATGCTCGGTCATGCCGTGGCTTATCTGGAGAATACCTTTTTTCTCTCCATCGGGAATATATACCTTCACATTGAGCGAATGAATCTTATCACCGCTCGGGATTTTTCTGTATTCTACGGAGTAACTCATTTTCTCCCTCCTCAGATACCTTTTTCGAGCAGATATGCACGAAGCACGGCAGCCTGTGTTTTGGAATCGGGGATTTTACCCTCCATTATCTCGTGCACCAGCTCCTCGAGCGGAACCTCGCAGAGATTGAGAAATTCATCGTCATCGAGCTTGCGCTCTGCGTATTTCAATTCCTTTGCCACATACATATGTATTATTTCATCCGAATAAGCGCAGGTGGGTATCAGCTCGCCGAGGTAAATGAGCCTGCCCGCCGTGATACCCGTTTCCTCGAGAAGCTCGCGGCGCACTGCTTCCTCCGGAGGCTCACTCTTGGAATTGAGCTTGCCCGCGGGGATTTCCGTCATCACTCTTGCGACCGGATAGCGGTACTGATACTCTATTATCACCTTGCCGTCGTCCGTTATCGGAACAACGCATGCCGCGCCGACATGGCGGATATATTCGCGCTTTGCCTTATCGCCGTTCGGAAGCTCTATATCATCGCTGTAAACATCGAGAAGTCTGCCGCGGAATACCGAGGTCGAATTTATCTGTTTTTCAATGAGGTCTGTATTTTCAAATTGCTTCATTTTTATTTCTCCTTGTAGTAAAGCATACAGTGGCAGTAACCCTCGAAATCAGGGTCGGCTATCTGCTCGCGGAATTCCTTGCACATACATTTGTTGTCTTCCGTATGCGCTGTTTTGCAGGGGCAATAGCCGCCTGTGCGGCGCAGTCCCTCACGGATATTTTCCACTATTTCCTTGTTTTCATTGAGGCGTACTTTTCCCATATTGCACCTCTCATGATTCCGAGATAAGCTCTGCAAGTGCTTCTTTTGCACGGTAGCCGACGGATTTGTTCACTATCTCACCACCGCGGAAAAAGAGAAGCGTAGGTATGCTCGCAATGCCGTACTTTGCGGCAAGCTCGCCCTGCTCATCAACATTTACCTTGCCGATTTTTACTTCGGGATATTCTTCTGCCAGCTCATCGATGACAGGAGAGAGCATTTTGCAGGGCATACACCATGAAGCCCAGAAATCCACAATGCAGAGCCCGTCATGCGAGAGTATCTCTTTTTCAAAATTGTTTTTTGTCAGTTCCATAGTTTTTCGTCCTTTCTTTTTTAAAAATTGTCTTTTCATCTACAGTATATAATATATTCTTCCATTTTTCAAGGGCTATATAAGGTAAAATTGTTATCACTTTGTAAAAATTTGTCCATCAGTGCCGTTGCCTCGATAATATTTTTGCGCGAGGCAAATGCCGTCAGGCGAAAATAACCCTCTCCGAACGCGCCGAAGCCCGAGCCCGGCGTGCCGACTACGCCCGCATGCAGGAGCGCCTCGAAAAACCGTTGCAAATTACCGCACCGGAGCCAGAGATAAGGCGAATTTCTGCCACCAGAGAAATATACTCCGCGGCGGCGGAGTACCTCGGCGAGTATAGCGGCGTTCTCCGCGTAATAGTCGATATTTGAGCGAAGGAGCGGCTTGCATTCTTCGGAGAGCGCCGCCTCGGCACCGCGCTGGATTATGTATGATACGCCGTTGAACTTCATATTCTGCCTGCGTGACCAGAGCGCACGCACCTCGGCACCGCTTATGCGAAGCTCGCGCGGGATAGCACACCAAGAGCATCGCACGCCGGTCATTCCCGCGGCTTTTGAAAAACTGCCCGTCTCAACAGCGCAGTATTTCGCTTCTGGAATTTCAAAAATGCTGTGCGGAAGGCTGTCGCGGATATATGCCTCGTATGCACAATCGAATATAATCAGCGAACCGCTTTTGAGTGCGAAATCGACCCATGCGGAAAGCCCCGCCCTGTCATATGCCGCGCCTGTGGGATTTGCCGGCGAGCAGATTGAGATAAGACAGCCGCTGAGCGGGAAATCCTTTGGCGGGGGAGGAAGAAATCCGTTCTCGCGCGTGGCGGGCAGCGAAACAAGCCTCTTGCCGCGCAGCAGACAGCTTTCACCGAAAACGGGATATGAGGGAGAGAGCTGCATGGCGCATGAGAAATCGAAAAGCTCCTGAATGGCGGCAAGATCGCTTTTCGCCCCATCGGAGATGAAGATTTCGTCCCACGAGAGCGCAATGTCAAAATCCGCGTACCGTGCCGCCAGCTTCTCGCGCAGGAAGGGGTAACCGCCATCCGGCGGATAACCGCGAAAGCCGCACGGTGTGCTCATTTCGAGAGATGCCTCAGCCATGGCACGTGATATCGGATACGGAAGCGGAAGCGTTACATCGCCTATGCCGAGGTTTATCACATCAGATTTTGGATGCTCTTTTTTATAATCTGCCAGCCGCCGTGCCACATCTGCAAAAATATAATTTTCGGGAATGCGCGTGAAATTTTCATTTGCCGAAATCAAAGCTTATCCTCCGTATCGTAAAATGTGCCGTCAAAAACGGTTTCCGCCGTGCCCGAGAGCAGAACACGGAAATTCTTTTTTACAGTGGCTTCAAAATCGCCGCCGCGCATATGAATTTTTATCGGCGTATCATGCGGTAACAGGCAGTGATGGACGGCGGCGGCGGCAGAAGCGCACGCTCCCGTGCCGCAGGCGAGCGTTTCACCCGCGCCGCGCTCCCATACGCGCATATATATTTCGCCTCCGGCAATGCGGGCAAATTCCGCATTCACGCCCTCGGGAAAGAGCGGGTGATTAGCGAGCGCCGCGCCGATTCCCGCAAGATCTGTTTTTTCGGGGTCATCGGTGAAAAAGACGGCATGCGGATTTCCCATGGAAATGCAGGTGGCGCGGCAACTGCCGCCGAGAAGCCCGCCGATAGTGATGTAGCCCTCACGGTCGGGCGCGGCAAGCACGGGAACATCGGCGGCGAGAAACGATGCTCGCCCCATATCGGCAAGTGCGCTGACAAATCTGCCGCCTTTAAGCTTCAGCCAGAGTCGGCGTATGCCTGATGCCGTTTCGATTACGAGTGCGGTTTTTCCGGTGTATCCGCGCTCATAGAGAAATCTGCCGATGCACCGCAGAGCATTACCGCACATTTTGCCCTCGCTTCCGTCGGCATTGAACATACGCATTCGCGCATCAGCCTCGGAGGAGGGAAGTATCAGCACTATGCCGTCCGCTCCGATGCCGAAATGCGGAGGCGACATCTGCCGTGCCAGCTCTGCCGGATTTTTTATTTTCGTTTTGTCGCTCATGCAATCTATGAATATGTAATCATTTCCCGCGCCGTGCATTTTTGTAAAAGGAATTGCCATTTTCGTCCCCTCCGCGTTATTTTTCTCGGTGTATTATATGAAAACGGCGGATTTTTGTTAAAACGGAGCGGAGAAATGAGACTGCATGCTATGGAACTTTTCAGGTCGTCGCAAGCGCCGACCCCTACCATGCAAAATCCAAGTGTAGCCAACTGCCAAAATAAAAAATACGCTTTCCATCCGTTAACGCGCTTGCTCCACCCATGATGCCCTGTCTCGGCGACGCCGACACACATGCTTCGCATATGTGTCCATTCCCCACTGGAGAAGGCTTATAAAAAGTATTTTGTCTGCAACTAAAAATATCCTCACGCGGAATGTGTGAGGACCAGAGTGTCGAAAAATCTTAAATTCAGAAATTAGTTTTGGAGATACATAGAATCGGCAACAAAAGAAAGCCTTCCCCAGTGGGGGAAGGTGTCAGCCGTAGGCTGACGGATGAGGTGTTTGAAGACAATTTATAGCAATATTTGTTTCAAAATTTCAATTTTACTCCTCATCCACCGCTATCGCGGTCCCCCTTCTCCCGCAGGAGAAGGCTATATCAAAAATGCTTTTATCTGCTTTTACAGCAAAAAATACTTTTTCGACACTCTGAGAGGAAATCCATTGCGGATTTCCTCTCTTTGTATGTTTAATATATTAACCTTTTTATCATTCCTACTTCGCTTTTGCGGCGCCGATGGCGGTAGCAAACTGTGCCTTTTCGGGGATTATGAAGTTCACGCCGAATTTCGGTGAAAGCGAGGTAAAAAGCTCGTTTGCCATCGGCATGGCGGCAAGATTTCCCGTGAGAACGATATCCTTTGTTTTTAGCGAGCGTGCCGCAAAAATGGCAAGCATACCTGCCGTTTCAAACACCATATTTATTATTGCGAGGGCGATATCGGCATTGGAGGCGACATCGGAAACCTTGCCGAAATTTGCCGCCGTCATATCGGGTGGAAGGTTAATCATTGATTCCTTTGATGAAATATCCTTTATGCGCAGGTCTACATTATCAAGCGAACCGTCTGCGGCAAGCTCTGTTATATGCTCTATCGATTCCATGCCGAGCATTATTTTCGAGAGTCCGACAAGCGTACCTCCGCCGACGCCTGTGCCGCCGAGATAATTTGTAATATAATCGTTGCCGTTCTTTTTGGCGTGGACTATCGCAGTACCCGTGCCCATGCTGACTACTACGGCTTCGTCAAGATGAGAGAGATAAAGCCCGCCGCGCGCCACACATTCAAATTCGCTCACCTTTTCGCAGGGGAGCGCATAAATAGGCTCTTTGAGATGCGACGAGCCGACGCCGGTGAGTATCACTTTTTCGATATCGCCGAGTCCGAGCCTGTTTTCGGCAGTGAATTTACCGAAGGCACCGTAGAGCGAGGTTATCGGGTCTGTCGCCGTCACGAGCTGGGGCGCTATCATTTTTTCGCCGCTGAATGCCACTATTTTCGTAGTGCTTCCGCCTACATCTATACCTACTATGGTTTTCATTTTATCATTCCTTTTTTAGTGATAATTCTATTATTTTCGTTACAAGATCAGGGTATGAGATGCCTGCCGCCGCCGCTTCCTGAGGGATAAGGCTTGCGGGTGTCATGCCGGGGAGCGTATTTGCTTCAAGGCAGATGAAATCGCCGCTTTTTTCATCGAGAATGAAATCGAAACGCGCATATACCGAAAGTCCGAGCGCACGGTATGCCGCCTCGGAAAGCGCGGCGATACGCGCCTCCTGCTCCGATGTGATATCGGCGGGGCAGATTTCCTCCGTCATGCCCGCCTGATATTTGCCCTCGTAATCGTAAAAGCCCGATTTCGGCTTTATTTCTATGCTCGGCAGAGCCTTTCCGTCGAGCACGCCGCAGGAAAATTCCCTGCCGGAAACAAAGCTCTCTATAAGTGTATCGCCTTCGTAGGACGAGACTTTTCCGAGAGCCGCTTCAAGCTCGGCTTTTGTATGTACGATGGAAACGCCGACGCTCGAGCCGAGGGAGCACGGCTTCACAACGCAGGGAAGAGCGATTTTTTCCGCATTTTCGCCACGGTAGATAAAGCCTTGCGGCACGGGAATGCCTGCCGCCGAAAAGAGCGTTTTTGAAATGCTCTTGTTCATGGCGAGATAGCACGGACCGTAGTCACTGCCTGTATACTTTATGCCGGCGCATTCGAGGACAGCCTGTATTCTTCCGTCCTCACCCATGCCGCCGTGAAGCGCGAGAAAGACGATATCTGCCGCCGCGCAGAGCTCGATTATGCCGCGCCCGATAAGGCGCTCACCCATGCCGCGCTCGGCTTTCAGTGCCGCGAGGTCCGGCTCGGTGCTCGGTATGGCATAGGAATAATTCCCGCAGGAACTGAACATATCCTGTATTTTTGTCGCATCTATATCGCTGTAGACATCCGCGAGAGCTACGCTGTGCCCGAGAGAGCAGAGCGTATTCGCTATTTTGCATCCCGATGTGAGCGAAACATCGCGCTCATGACTGTAGCCTCCTGCGAGGACTGCTATTTTCATAAATTTTCTCCTGAAAAAGATTTGCCTGTTGTTTTCCTGCCTTTTTACCGGCTTTTATTTTGAGAGAAGCGCACGCACGGCGGCGAGCTTTGCGCAGACGGAAATAACCTCTGAAGAGAGCTTTATTTCATCCACGCTCGGGAAGGTCGGCGCTATGCGCAGATTGCTGTCTCTCGGGTCCTTACCGTAGGGGAAGGTGGCTCCTACATTCGTCAGCGTAACGCCCGCTTCGCGGCAGAGGCGGAAAACCTCCTTTGCCGTGCCGCTCATTACATCGAGCGAGATGAAATATCCGCCCGTCGGCTTTGTCCACTCTGCAATTTTCGCGCCCGCAAGCTCACGCCCGAAAACGGAGAGCACCGCCTCGAATTTCGGACGGATTATTTCCGCATGACGTGCCATTATCGCCGTCAGTGCCTCCTTTGACGGTATATAGCGCGCATGGCGGAGCTGATTTATCTTATCATAGCTGATGATGCGCACGCCGAGCATTTTCCGGAACCACTTCGTGTTTTCGACGCTTGACATAAAGGCGGAAATACCGCTTCCCGGGGTCGTGATTTTCGAGGTTGAGGCAAATTCATAGACCATATTTTCGTTTGCCGTGCCGCGTGTGAGGGCGAGAATATCGGGGAGCGGCACAACGCCCGCAAAATCATGGACTGTATATGCATTGTCCCAGAAAATGCGGAAATCCGGAGCGGCTGAATGAAGCGCCGCTATGCGCCGCACCGTTGCCTCGCTGTATGTATACCCCGTGGGATTTGCAAACTTCGGAACGCACCACATTCCCTTGACTGCGGGATCGCGGAGCAGCTCCTCAACCGCGTCCATATCGGGTCCCTCCGGTGTGATGCCGACGCTCAACATCTCTATGCCGAGCAGCTCGCACATGGCAAAGTGCCTGTCATATCCCGGGACGACGCAGATGAATTTTATCTTTCCCTGAGCCGACCACGGCGCATACCCTTCGCCGACGCCGAAAAGCATGGCGCAGGTCAGCGCATCGTACATGATATTCAGACTTGCCGAGCCTGTCACGGTAGTGCACTCACGCGGAGCACCGCACATATATTCGAATATGCGTGCCGCCTCGTCCAGCCCCTCAAGCTTGCCGTACTGGCGCGCGTCGATTCCGTTTTCGGATAGATAATCGCCGTTCTTTCCCGTCACGCAGGAAAGCATGGGAGAAGCCATATCGAGCTGTTGCGCGGAGGGAAGTCCGCGTGCCATATTCAGAGAGAGCCCCATTTTGAGGAAGGCGTCATATCTTGATAAAAGAGCTTTTTCCTCTCCGATAAGCTCGCTTTTTGACATGAGATTGAAATTTTTCATCTGCTTTTGCCTCTTTTAATATGAAAAATGAAAAATCAGAATTCGGCGTTGCCTGTCGTTCTCGGGAAGGCTTCAACATCGCGGATGTTGGAAACGCCCGTGATATACATAATGAGACGCTCAAAGCCGAGACCGAAGCCCGCATGATGCGTGCCGCCGTATTTGCGAAGCTCCGTATACCACCAGTAATCCTCGGGATTGAGTCCGAAGCGCCCGTATGCCTCGAGAAGCTTATCCATGCGCTCCTCACGCTGGCTTCCGCCGATGAGCTCGCCAACGCCGGGGACAAGCATATCCATAGCGGCAACAGTCTTGCCGTCGTCATTCTGACGCATATAGAATGCCTTAATCTCCTTGGGATAGTCCGTTACAAACACGGGCTTTCTGAATATCTGCTCGCAGAGGTATCTTTCGTGCTCTGTCTGCATATCGCAACCCCAGAAAGGCTTGTATTCAAATTCCTTGCCGCTTTCCTCGAGAAGCTTTATAGCTTCCGTGTATGTCACATGAGCAAAGCTGCTGTTAACTATATTATTCAGACGGTCGAGAAGTGTGTTATCTACGAATTTATTGAAAAATTCGAGGTCGGCAGGGCAGTTGTCCATTACATACTTTACGACATATCTTGTCATATTCTCGGCGAGAGCCATATCGTCCGCAAGGTCGGAGAAAGCTATTTCGGGCTCTATCATCCAGAATTCAGCCGCATGGCGCTGTGTATTTGAACGCTCTGCACGGAAGGTGGGACCGAAGGTATAAACCTTGGAAAAAGCCTGCGCGAAGCACTCGGCATTGAGCTGACCGGAAACGGTGAGGTTTGCCGCCTTGCCGAAGAAATCCTGCGTATAATCTACGCTTCCGTCCTCATTTTTCGGAACATCTGCAAGGTCAAAGCTTGTCACGCGGAACATTTCGCCCGCGCCCTCGCAGTCGCTCACCGTGATGAGCGGCGTATTTACATATACAAAGCCCTGCTCGGCGAAAAATTTGTGTATACCCTGAGCGGCACAGGAGCGTACGCGGAATACCGCATTGAATGTGTTTGCGCGGGGGCGCAGATGCGCTATGGTGCGCAGAAATTCGAGCGAGTGGCGCTTCTTCTGGAGCGGGAAATCCGGTGTCGATGTGCCCTCGACCTCTATCTCGGCGGCTTTCAGCTCAAAGGGCTGTTTTGCCTCGGGAGTGAGTACGAGAGTGCCGCGCGCGATGAGCGCCGCGCCCACATTCTGCTTTGCTATATCCTTATAGTTATCAAGCTTGTCCGCCTCAAAAACTATCTGCAGCGGAGAGAAAAAGCTTCCGTCGCCAAGCTCTATGAAGCCGAAAGCATTGCTGGAGCGGATAGTCTTTGCCCAGCCCGCAACGGTGATTTCTTTATCCGCAAAAAACTCGGGACTTTTATAAATTTCGCTTATTGTTGTTCTTTTCATTTTCCGTAGTGTCCTTTCCCGGTAATAGAAATAAAAATATAATAACTAATTATATACCAAAATGCGCAAAAATACAAGAGGAAAAACGCAATTTACGCTGTATGAATGAGATTTTTCACAAAAAAATCAAAATATACCCGATTGTCATCAAAATGCGGTTGACAAATTCGTGATGAAATGATACAATTTATAATTGGTAATTTATCCGTGAAAAATAAAAATCATATATACGAAATTGGAGGTTTTCAAATGGAACAGGCAAAGCTTTCAATGCTGAAAGAAAAGGCTCGCGATATTCGTCTCGGCGCGCTCGAGGCGGTATACAGCGCATCCTCGGGTCATCCGGGCGGTTCGCTCTCGATAGCCGATATTTTGGCATACCTTTATTTTGAAGAAATGAACATCGACCCCGCAAATCCGAAGGATGAGAACAGAGACAGATTTGTGCTCTCCAAGGGTCACACGGCTCCCGCACTCTACGCAACTCTCGCTCTTCGCGGATATTTCAGCCGCGATATGCTCAAAACTCTGCGTCAGGCGGACAGCTTCCTTCAGGGACATCCCGATATGAAGCATACGCCCGGTGTTGATATGACGACAGGCTCGCTGGGTCTCGGCATTTCCGCCGCCTGCGGCATGGCTCTCTCGGCTAAGATTTATGACAAGAGCTATCGCGTATATACTATCCTCGGCGACGGCGAGCTGGAGGAGGGTCAGGTATGGGAGGCTTCCATGTTTGCCGCTCATTACAAGCTCGACAATCTCTGCGCCTTCATAGATTTCAACGGACTTCAGATAGACGGCAAAATAACCGATGTCATGAATCCCACACCTATCGACAAGAAGTTTGAGGCATTCGGCTGGAATGTTATTTCCATCGACGGCAACAATCTCGAAGAGATAGAAGCCGCCGTCCTTGCCGCTAAAGCCTGCAAGGGCAAGCCGACAGCCGTTGTCTGCCATACTACAAAAGGCAAGGGCGTTTCGTTCATGGAAAATCAGGTGGGCTGGCACGGTGCCGCTCCGAACAAGGAGCAGTATGAGCAGGCTGTAGCCGAGCTTATGGCATAAAGGAGGAAGAGAAAATGGCTGATAAGATAGCAACAAGAGAAGCCTACGGCAATGCGCTTGCCGAACTGGGCGATAAATATGATTTTGTAGTGCTCGACGCAGACCTTGCGGCGGCTACAAAGACAGGCGTTTTCAAGAAGAAATTCCCGAACCGCTTTTTTGACTGCGGTATTGCCGAGGGCAATATGGTGACGGTTGCGGCAGGTATCGCCACAACAGGCAAGACGGTTTTTGCCTCCAGCTTTGCAATGTTTGCGGCGGGCAGAGCCTTTGAGCAGGTGAGAAATGCCATAGGCTATCCTCATCTCAATGTCAAAATAGGAGCAACTCACGCCGGCATTTCCGTTGGTGAGGACGGCGCTACGCACCAGTGCAATGAGGATATCGCGCTCATGCGTACCATTCCCGGTATGACGGTTATCTGTCCTGCAGACGGCGAGGAGGCTCGCGCGGCTGTTGAGGCGGCTATAAATTATGTCGGACCCGTTTATCTGCGATTCGGCAGAGCGGCTGTTCCGTATCTCTATGCCGGCAAGGATTATAAATTCGAGATGGGCAAGGGTATCGTTCTTGCCGAGGGCAAGGATGTCACTATCGTCGCAACGGGACTGATGGTTCATCTCGCGCTTGAAGCCAGCGAACTGCTTAAGGCAGAGGGTATCGATGCAGAGGTTATCAATATTCATACTATAAAGCCTATCGACGATGAGCTTCTTGCGCGCTCTGCCGCCAAAACAGGTGCGGTGGTCACGGCAGAGGAGCATAATATCATCGGAGGTCTCGGCGGTGCCGTATGCGAGTCGCTTGCTTCTGCCTGCCCTGTTCCCGTAGTACGCGTAGGCGTTGAGGACAAGTTCGGCAAGAGCGGCAAGGTTCCTGTTCTTCTTGAGGAATACGGTCTTACCGCGCAGAATATTGCCGCTAAGGCAAAGGTTGCCGTCGCTCTCAAGAAATAATCAGGATAAATAATTTTTCAGCGCTCCCGATGCAAATATTTTCATCGGGAGCGTAAAACTATATGTGATTTTGAATTTCTTTTGGCGAAAAAGAAGTTTGAAGAAAATGTTTTGCCGTACTTTTCGGTGACGAAAAGTAATATAAAGAAACTTTGTGTTTATCGCACTTTTCTGTGAAGAAAAGTACAAAAAGAAACTTTGTGTTTATCGCGCTTTTCACTGACGAAAAGCGCGGCAAAAGTCAGCAAGGAGGACTCACGCCGTCCTCCTTGCAAACCTTGCCCTGTCTCGGCGACGCCAACCAACGCACTGCGTGCATTGGTTAATTCCCGCGAGGTTCGCCGTAGCCTGACATGGCTCAGCAGTAAATCCGAGTCGGCGCGGGGCGTTTCGAGCTTGTAGCCGTGACTATGCTATAATTGGACGGTCGGGCACTTTGTTCGCACTGGTCGCCGCGAGGCGACGGGGGGGAGATTTTTAAGAGGGCGGAAAGCTCTCTTAAATGACTTTTGGTACTTTTCGTCACTGAAAAGTACGTAATAAAGAGAAAAAAACATATCAAAAAAGAGCGGACAGCGTCCGTTCTTTTTTGCTTTCCTCTTATGCGTTCACATAACCTTTTATTGTTTTCAGCGTGTTATACACACCGTCTATATGACTTCGCTCATAGCCATGGCTGGCATAAACGCCCGAGCCTATGAGCCCATGGCGGATATCATAGCCTGCGTGAAGCGTCGCTTCAACATCGGAACCATAATGCGGATAAACATCCACGGCATAATCCGCGCCCTCCTTCTTTGCCGCCTCGATAAGCTTGCCTACCACATCATAGCTGTACGGTCCGCCGCTGTCCTTGGCGCATACGGAAACCTGCTTTTCCGTGCAGGAGAGTCCGTCTCCGACGCAACCCATATCAACACTTATTGCCTCGGTCACGCCTGCCGGAACAGAAGCCGAGCCGCCGTGTCCGACCTCTTCATATACCGTCACATGAACATATATGCGGCGCTCGGGCGTTATCTTATTGTCTGCAAGATATTTGGCAAAGCCGAGCAGAATGCCGACGGAAAGCTTATCATCAAGAAATCTGCTCTTGATATAACCCGAGGCTGTTATTTTCGCTCTCGGATCAAAGCAGACAATATCGCCGACCTCTATGCCGAGTCCTCTCGTCTCATCCGCCGACGAAACATCCTCATCTATCACGACTTCTGTCGTATCGAAATTTCGGTTCGTGCTTCCGTAGCTTCCGTTTACGTGAACAGAAGCATTGCAAAGCTGGAGGGTGCCATCATATATCTTGCCGCCTCTCGTGTAAATACGGACATTTTCCGTCTCTCCGTTATCGGCACGCATACCGCCGAGTGCAGTCAGGCGAAGCCTGCCGTTTCCTTTGATTTCGCAAACCATCCCACCGAGCGTATCGGTATGTGCCTCGAGCAGAAGTCCCTCGCCGCTTCCGCCGAGGTCGGCAATAACGCCGCCCTTTTCCGTCATGCGCGCCGCAAATCCGAGTGCCTCAAATTCATTTCTCACCCATTCTGCGGCTTTTTCCGTAAAGCCCGAGGGGCTGTCTATACCTATCAGTTCTATCGCTTTTTCCGCGGCAAAATCCGCATATTTTCTTTCAAGCTCCATTTTGTACCTCCGATGTATTGGATTTCAGCTATATGATATCACATCGGCGACATATAGTCAAGAGCGACATCGACCCCTACCGCGCAAAATCCAAGTATAACCAAAAGAAAAAATGAAAAACGCAAACTCCGCCACATCATCGCAGATATTTCCCCACGCCCGCCATGCACTTTTATGCGGGCGTGCAGACAATGCGTGCACGAATCTGCTCGGCTATCTCGTGTGATATGTTCGCACGCGTG
>ERZ834722.539-NODE-539-length-40954-cov-10.004205_pt1 | contig 40954 bp, 25 predicted proteins | sample MGYA00519576_ERZ834722 | MGnify/ENA primary metagenome ERZ834722 (study PRJEB31850, sample SAMEA3708759) | human gut metagenome | biome: human gut; feature: human-associated habitat; material: faeces | place: China | collected 2014 ...
ATAGCGAACCCGAGAAGTGCTGTCCGACAAAAAGAACTATCGGTAGCTTGCTATCGCAGGCAAAACTGAATGATATAACAGATGCGCATTAAAAAACTTTTTCTATAAGCAAAAGCGGAACCACACGGCTCCGCTTCATACTTTTATTGATTACTTATTTGCTTTTCTTCGTCTGCGACTCAGGGGCTGAACCACAGCCGTGGCATTCGGCACAGTGACCGCTGCATCCGACGCAGCCGCCGCACGAGAACTTGCCCTTTTTCTTGTCGCTTACCAGCTTGTGAATGATCAGTATGATCACCGCAAGTAAAATTACCGCTACGATTATTGAACCTACAACAGGATCCATAAAGATCACTCCTTTTTAATATCTTTCAGAATTTACTTTGTAACCTTGACCTTAACGCCGAGCTTCTTGCTTTCCTTGTAAGGACGAACGAGAAGGTAGATAAGAGCGGCGAGGAGAAGGAATGCAACGATAAGACCGATTATGTCGCCTGCACCTGCAAGTGCGCCTGTGAACAGCTTACCGAAGTAGTTTATCATAAGAGAGATTACATAAGCGAAACCGCACTCATAACCGATAGCAAACCAGAACCACTTAGCGTTGTTCATTTCACGCTTGATAGCACCCATTGCGGCAAAGCAGGGAGCGCACAGAAGGTTGAACACGAGGAACGACATACCCGTTACCGCTGTGAAGCTGCTTGCAAGCGTCTGCCATACAGTAGCGTCGCCGCTTCCGTAAAGGATACCCATTGTCGCAACGATATTTTCCTTTGCAACAAGACCTGTAACAGCCGCAACAGTCGCCTGCCAGTCGCCCCAGCCGAGAGGTGCGAATATCCAGCAGATAGCCTTACCGATATTAGCTAAGATACTGCAATCCATCTGTGATTCATCGAGCATTGTGAATGCACCGTCTACCCAGCCGAAGAATGATGTGAACCAAACAAAGATAGTTGAAAGGAGGATGATAGTACCTGCCTTCTTGATGAATGACCAGCCACGCTCCCACATTGAACGCAGTACGTTTCCAACTGTAGGAATGTGGTATGCGGGAAGCTCCATTACGAACGGAGCGGGATCTCCTGCAAACATCTTTGTTTTCTTAAGAATGATACCCGAAACGATGATAGCCGCCATACCTAAGAAGTATGCACCCGTTGCAATCCACGGTGAACCACCGAAGATAGCGCCTGCTATCATTGCTATGAACGGCTGCTTAGCACCGCAGGGGATAAATGTTGTTGTCATGATCGTCATACGGCGGTCACGCTCGTTTTCAATTGTTCTTGATGCCATGATACCGGGGATACCGCAGCCTGTGCCGACAAGTATCGGTATGAACGATTTACCTGAAAGACCGAACTTTCTGAAGATACGGTCAAGCACGAATGCGATACGGGCCATATAACCGCAAGCCTCAAGAATAGCAAGCAGAATGAACAGTACGAGCATCTGGGGAACGAAGCCGAGTACAGCGCCTACACCGGCAACAATACCGTCAAGGATAAGACCCTTTAACCAGTCTACGCAGTTAACAGCGTCAAGACCCTGCTCGATAAGTACGGGGATACCGGGTACCCATACGCCGTAGCTTGCGGGATCGGGTTCTTCAAATGCGCTTTCGCCGCCTTCTTCAAAGTACTTTACAGCGTCAAGATATGTGATGCCAAGTGTCGTGTCTTTATCTGCGTTTGCAGGGATTTCCTTGTAGTAAACTGTAAGCTGGCTTACTTCAAGTGTTTCCTCGTCCTCTACATCTATCTGCACTGAAGGATTCTCGCCTTCGGGCTTGTATGACTTGAGCGTTTCAAGAGCAGTACCCGGCTCAAAATCCTCACTGTCAGGCTCTATTGTAACGAAACCGTTAACAGCCTCCAAAGCGTCAGAGTAAGCGCCCGATGCGTCCTCATAATCCGACGAGCCTATTCCGAACAAGTGCCAGCCGTCACCGAACAGTCCGTCATTAGCCCAGTCTGTTGCGGCTGTACCTACCGTTACCATTGAAATATAGTAAACGAGGAACATTATTACAGCGAATATCGGAAGAGCGGCAAATCGGTTTGTAACGACCTTATCGATCTTATCCGAGGTTGTCAGCTTGCCTGCCGATTTCTTCTTGTAACAGCCCTTGATAAGCTCAGCTATGTAAACGTATCTTTCGTTTGTTATAATGCTTTCTGCGTCGTCATCAAGCTCTTTTTCGACGTTCTTTATATCCTCGTCAATGTGAGCCATGACCGCACTGTCAAGATTCAGCTTTTCAATAACCTTGTCGTCACGCTCGAACAGCTTTATAGCGTACCATCTCTGCTGTTCTTCGGGCATATTGTGTACTGCGGCTTCCTCTATGTGAGCTATCGTATGCTCAACAGGACCTGAGAATGTGTGCATAGGAACTGTCTTGCCGTTCTTTGCCGCTTCAACCGCAGCGTCTGCGGCTTCCTTTATTCCCGTACCCTTAAGAGCCGAGATTTCGACAACTTTACATCCAAGCTCCCTTGAAAGCTCCTCAATGTTTATCTTGTCGCCGTTCTTCTTTACTATATCCATCATATTGATGGCGATTACAACAGGAATGCCAAGCTCTGTGAGCTGTGTTGTAAGATAAAGGTTTCTTTCAAGGTTCGTACCGTCAATGATATTGAGTATAGCGTCGGGACGCTCCTCGATAAGATAGTTTCTTGCAACTACTTCTTCAAGTGTGTAGGGTGACAGTGAATAGATACCGGGTAAGTCGGTAATTACTACTCCGTCGCTCTTTTTGAGCTTACCCTCCTTCTTTTCAACGGTAACGCCGGGCCAGTTACCTACAAACTGGTTTGAGCCCGTCAGAGCGTTGAACAATGTGGTTTTGCCGCAGTTAGGGTTACCTGCGAGCGCAATTTTTAAACTCATCGGGAAAATTCCTCTCTTTCATAAAGCCATAAAAGTCTTAGCTTTCACTAACCATTTAAGTTTATTACCTGATCAAATTGTTGAAACGCAGAGATTATTCGACCTCTACCATTTCGGCGTCGGCTTTTCTGAGCGAAAGCTCATAGCCTCTTACCGTTACTTCAACAGGGTCGCCTAAGGGTGCTACCTTGCGGACGTATACCTCTACGCCCTTTGTAAGCCCCATATCCATAATTCTGCGCTTGATAGCGCCCTCGCCGTGCAGCTTGACAACCTTGACGGTTTCTCCGACAGTTGCCTGTTTTAATGTCTTCATCGGTTATCCTCCTCTATAATAAGAATCATATCATGATTCTTTGTGCCATTTCCTTGCTTATCGCAACCCTTGCCTCTTTGACATTCACGATAAGGTTACCGTTTACAGTTGTAACGACTTTTACGTTGCCACCGACTACAAATCCTAAGTTTTCAAGATGCTTCTTGACCTCAGGACTTCCGCCGATTTTCCTTATGATATTTTCGTCACCCTCAGATGCGAGTATGAGCGGCATCATAGAACGTCATCCTTTCTTTTGTTCCGACTGTCTGCTTATAGTCTTGGCTAACCTTATTAGTTAATGCTAATTAAATTAGAGCAAGCTAACTTGATTGTCAAATAAAAGGTTAGCACCTGCTAACAAAAAATATTGTACTCACAGCAGAGCGGTTTGTCAAGCAAAAATCAAACCGACTAACGCAAATACAAAAAGTTTGTTTATTCTAACTCAAATCGTTAGTATATTCTAACTGCTCGTTTGTGAAAATTTCCGAATGCCCGATTTACAGGTGCTGTAATTTTATCCGCAATTTTGTTATTTGCGTTTTTTCAACGCATCGGATATAAGCAACAGCACAGAATGCTCTGCTATAATACGCAATGTAGATTTGTAATCAAAATTTAATCTGTTTTTAGTTTATTAGCCTAAAAATTAAGTAAAAAAATTTAACAAAAACTCTTGCATTTGAAGAATGGCTATGATATACTTAATACAAAGAGCGATTTACGCTTCTTAACGGAAATATGACTTATCAAGGAGAATCAAGTATGAACGTAAAAGTTATCAACGGTACATCATTACCGAACATTCCCTGGCAGGACAGACCCGCAGGCTGTAAGGACGTTATCTGGCGTGCAGACAACAACCCCATAATCCCCCGTGACCTTCTTCCTACCAGCAACTCTATCTTCAACAGCGCAGTTGTTCCTTTCGAGAGCGAAAAGGGCAAGTTCGCAGGTGTTTTCCGTGTTGACGACAAGGAAAGAAACATGGCTATCCACGCAGGCTTCTCTGAGGACGGCGTACACTGGAACCTCAACGAAGAAAAGGTTGAATGGATAAACGACGACCCCGAAACTGCAGAAGCTAACCCCTGGCAGTACGGCTACGATCCCAGATGCGTATGGATCGAGGACAGATTCTGGATTACATGGTGCAACGCATACGGCTGGAAGCCTACGATCGGTGTGGGCTGGACAAAGGACTTCAAGGAGTTCCACCAGTGCGAGAACGCATTCCTTCCCTTTAACAGAAACGGTGTTCTGTTCCCCCGTAAGATAAACGGCAAGTACGTTATGTTCAGCCGTCCTTCAGACAGCGGTCACACACCCTTCGGTGATATGTATCTTTCACAGTCGCCCGATATGAAGTACTGGGGCGAACACAGACACGTTATGGCTCCTATGAAGGGCTGGGAATCACTCAAGATCGGTGCAGGTCCTATCCCGATAGAAACAAGCGAAGGCTGGCTGGTATTCTACCATGGCGTTCTCCAGAGCTGCAACGGCTATGTATACAGCTTCTCAGCTGCTATCCTCGACATCGACAAGCCCTGGAAGGTTAAGTATCGTTGCGCTGAGTACCTTCTCAACCCCAGAGAGTATTATGAGTGCGTAGGCGACGTTCAGAACGTTACATTCCCCTGCGCAGCACTCTGCGACGCTGATACAGGCAGAATCGCTATCTACTACGGTTGTGCAGATACCTGCGTAAGCATGGCATTCACAACTGTTGACGAGGTTGTAGACTACGTTAAGAAGCACAGCAGTGTCTGATTGACCGACAAAGCATAAAATTATCCCCTCCGCTTTTGCGGAGGGAATTTTTGCGTTATATACGGCTTGAGTCCTGCGGATTATATACCCATTATCTCTTTTTCTTCGGCAGTGAGCTTTGAAGCATATACCTGATACCCTTCTTCTCCGTAACTGTTCAGAACTATATCCATAACCTCACGGAAAATGTACCGCCTTGCTTTTTCGAAGTTTAAAAACAGCTTTTTGTCAAGCGTTTCGCCGCCAACCGTGTGACAGCATACATAAAATATAAATTCACGCTTCGCCGTTATCGTGAAATGTTCGCAGCAGCAATTACCTGTGAACGAATAAACCGGCGGAATATCAAGCTCCCGAAAACGTTCTTCGAGAGCCTTTAATTTATTCGGCACACTTTTATTCTTGACGGGCTTATCTGTACCGTAAATTTCACGGCACATACTTCTGTCCGAAATATGATTTTTGTAAAGCTGAATGATGACACATACAAGAGCCATAACCGCTATGACCGAGCCGATTATAAGCAGTACAGCGCCTAAAGGTGAATCGGTTATCCTTGAGCCGTTCATATTATACCTCAACGATTGTTAATGCGTGTTTGTGTTTGTTGTATCTGTTGTGCTTGCTGTACTCGTGCCGTTATGTACGGGAACAGTGTAATCCTGCGGCTGAATAGGTGCGCCGCAGTGAGGGCAGGCGTTGCAGCTACCTATGGTATAGACGCCTCCGCAGTATTCGCAGGAGGCCTGTTTCATTACGACGGATTGCGGCTGCGGTGCAGTCTGCTGAGGAGGAGCATAGTAGCCGTCAAGAGGTACTTCCTTTGCTCCCTTGTATTTATTTGCGTTAGGTCGGAAGAATACCATAAAGAATGCGTGTATGCAGACGAACAGGAGCATAAAGATTCCTATTCCGAAGGTTTCGCCATCAAATCTGAACTTCATTACGGTAGGAGTAAGTGCGTTGAAGCTGTCGGTGATAGCGTCATTTACCTTCGTTCCCTCGACAAGCAGCCTCTTGTGCAGATCGTTTGTAAAATCGTATGCTACGGATGAAGTAATGATACTGTCTGTATCATCGCCCTGCATACCCTCCCAGTACCAGTTGTTGAATTCGTCGTCGGGATCTTTCGGCTGAGAATACACTATCAGCCAGTGCTTTTCGTCATAGAACCGGTTTACATAAAGCTCATAAGCGTACTTCTCAAGGTCGGTATAGTTATCCTCCCAGTCGGAGTTGTACACAGTCATTACCGCAGGAGAAATACCCGTTGTGTTGAAGAAATCCTCAAGTGCGTCGCCGAGCTTCGTTGTATCTCCGAGTACGTTAGCATCGTCCTGTATAACTATCTGCGAGTTATAATCAACCTTCAGCTTTTCTGGTATGCCGAAAGACGTGAATATCATCAAGAACGCCGCCAGAACAAACGGCACATAGAATATGAGCATTAAAAATCTCAGCTTGCTCGGACCTTTTGAAAGGTCGGTATCCGAGTAGACGTAGTTCGGAACGCCGTTTCTGTAATAGACAAATCTTCTTGCACCGGGGAAATATGTGCGGCTGGTCCTTATTCTGCTTGAGCTTCCTCCCGATGATGAACGGTGTGACGAGCTGTGCGATGAGGAGGAGTGGTGGCTTCCGCCCCCGTGAGAGCCTCCGCCCGATGAGTGTGGCATATTATACCTTCTTTCGTGTGACTTTTGATATTATTCTACCATAAATTAACCGTCAAATCAAGATATAAAGCTGTTCGGAGTGACGGATGAAAACTGTAAAGCGTTAAAAATCGAATGTAAAGTTGCACGGCAAAAATGTAAAGTTGGTGTATAGTTTGGCTTTGCTATGCGGAATATGCGGCTTTACAAAAACTTTACCGACTTTATACCATTCCTTGCTTTAATGTAAAGCCCGTTGTGACTATAATATGAAATGTAGTCGGGAGGGAAACCGAACGGCAGATAAAAAATGTACATAAACATTATGGAGTATCAGGAAAACTCCGAGGGGTATGACCCTTAAGAAAGGAAACAACATGAACAAGAAGTTAATATCACTTATCGCAGGCGCAGCAATAGTTGCTGCAGCAACAGGCTGTTCCCAAACTGCAACAAGCAGCGTAGCAGGCACATCTTCCAAAGCATCATCTACAGCTGCAGAGGAGCTCAGCGGCACACTGTCAATGAACGGCTCAACATCAATGGAAAAGGTTATCAAGGCTGTTAACGGCGCATTTATGGAAAAGAACAAGGGTGTAACAGTAAACTTAAACCTCACAGGTTCGGGTACAGGTATTCAGGAAGCCTCAGAGGGCAAGTGCGACATCGGTAACTCATCAAGAAAGCTCAAGGACGAAGAAGCAGAAAAGCTCGACGCTACAGTAGTAGGACTTGACGGTATCGCTCTCGTGGTAAACCCTGCAAACAAGCTCGAAGACATCACACTCCAGGATCTTGCAAAGGTATATTCCGGCGAGATCACAAACTGGAAGGAGCTTGGCGGCGATGACAAGGCTATCGTAGTTATCGGCCGTGAGGACGGTTCGGGTACAAGAGACGGTTTCGAGTCTATCGTAATTGGCGACAAGGAACCGAAGTACGCACAGGAGCTTGAGTCTACAGGTTCAGTTATCAACGCAGTAGCAACAACAGACGGTGCTATCGGTTACGCTTCGCTTGCAAATGTTGACGAAACAGTAAAGGCACTTAAGGTCGGCGGCGTTGAAGCTACAGAAGAAAACGTAAAGAGCGGCGCTTACAAAGTACAGAGACCCTTCATCTGCGCAACGCTCAAGGGTTCTGACAACAAGCTCGTTAAGGCTTACCTCGACTTCATTCTCTCAGAAGAAGGTCAGACGCTCGTACTTGCACAGGGCGCAGTTCCCGTAAAGTAAAAAACAAGTCGATAATTCCTGTACAGTAAGCACTTTTCCGGTAGCAATCCGTTACCGGAAATTGCTGTATAAGTATGTATAGCCCTGAAAGGATGGTTTACTTGGAAAAGATAAGCGGCGCAGCAGTTGCGGTAGGCTCGGTCGGAAAGCAGAGATCTGCTATAAGAAGTAAAAAATCGGGATTCACAAACGTTACAGAGCGTGTAATGAAGTACATATTTACCGTGTGTGCAGTCACAGCGGTAGCGTGCGTCCTGATGATAACAATTTATATGATAATATCGGGTGCTCCCGCCATAGGAAAAATCGGATTAACCGATTTCCTGTTCGGTGATACTTGGTACGCAAAGAAAGAACAGTTCGGTATCCTTCCGCTGATTCTCACGTCGGTATTCGGTACTCTCGGCGCAATAGTGATCGGTGTTCCGATAGGACTTCTCACAGCGGTGTTCCTGTCCGAGCTTGCACCTAAGGCTATGAAGAACGTAGTAAAGCCTGCGGTCGAGCTTCTTGCGGGTATCCCGTCGGTTATATACGGTTTGCTCGGCGCAAATCTTGTAAAGCCGCTTATGTACGCACTGGAGGAGATTATTTACGCAAATGATCCCGAGCATCAGTTCACAGGCGGCGCAAACCTTGCAAGTGCCATAATCGTACTTGCTATAATGATACTCCCCACTATCATAAACATTTCGGAGAACGCAATATCCGCTGTCCCGTCCGAATACAGAGAGGCAAGCTACGGACTGGGAGCAACCAGGATACAGACTATCTTCAAGGTAGTTATCCCTGCCGCAAAGTCAGGTATTGCGTCCGGTGTCGTTCTCGGTGTCGGCAGAGCGATAGGTGAGGCTATGGCTATCATCCTTGTCGCAGGCAACAGCGCAAATATGCCGGAGCTGTTCTCATCGGTAAAATTCCTCACAACAGGTATCGTTGCCGAATTCCCGTATTCAAGCGGACTTCACAGAGAGGCGCTCTTTGCGATAGGACTTGTGCTGTTCGTGTTCATTATGATAATAAATCTGATACTCAACGGTATACTCAAAAAGGGCGGCAAAAAGGAAAAAGCGGCAAAGACCGCAGGAAAGGCGTGATAGATTATGGCAAAAGCAGTTACGAATTCTCTTACTAAAAAGCGCAGAAGAGTAAGCGACATAGTGCTGAAGGCTCTGATTTTTATCTCGTCCGGCATAGTCGTTGCGCTGACGCTCGGTATGATTATATACATAGCCGTAAAAGGCACAGAGGGAATGAGCCTGAACTTCCTTACAACTCCGGCGTTCTCATATCCTTATGAAAACTACGGCGTGCTCGGCAATATAATCAATACGCTTTATCTTGTAGTGATTACGCTTATCATCGCAACACCTGTCGGTGTAGGTGCGGCAATTTATCTTACCGAATACGCAAAGCAGGGCAGACTTACAAGAATAATCGAATTCACTACCGAAACGCTTGCAGGCATCCCTTCAATCATATACGGACTTTTCGGCAGTGTGTTCTTCTACAATATCTTCAAGGTAAACTACTCACTGCTTACAGGTGCGCTGACATTGTCAATAATGGTACTGCCCACCATAATCCGTACCACGCAGGAGGCGATAAAGACCGTTCCTATGGGATACAGAGAGGGTGCTGTCGGACTTGGCGCACCTAAGTGGCATACTATAAGGACCGTTGTTCTTCCAAGCTGTATAGACGGCATACTGACCTCGGTAATCCTGTCCATAGGCAGAATAGTAGGCGAGTCTGCGGCGCTTATCTTCACAGCAGGTATTGCCGCTGAGGTAGGTATAAATTCGCTCGGCGATATTTTCGGCAAGGTGATGAATCAGGGCGGCTCGCTCACGGTTCAGCTTTACCAGTATGCACAGCGTGGCGGTGCAGAAATGAAGTACGCATTCTCTACAGCGCTTGTACTGCTTGTAACAGTGCTTATAATCAATATATGCGCAAAGCTGGTCGCTTACAGAATAAGAAAGAAACGCTCGGTATAATGCCGTAAAAGAAAAGAGGATAAATAATGTCAGATATAATCGTACCTCAGAGCGATGTGAAGCTCTGTACAAGAAATGTGAATCTATATTACGGAGAAAATCACGCTCTCAAGGATATAAACCTTGATATAAAGACAAATAAGATAACTGCCTTCATCGGTCCTTCGGGCTGCGGCAAATCCACATATCTGAAAAGCCTTAACCGTATGAACGATCTGATACCGGATTGTAAGATAACAGGCCGGTTCCTGCTTGACGGCGAGGACATCTACGCTGACGGCGTTGACACAAACGTACTGCGCCGCAGGATAGGAATGGTGTTCCAGAAGCCCAACCCCTTCCCGATGAGCATTTACGATAACATAGCATACGGACCGAGAGTACACGGTATAAAGAGCAAGGCAAAGCTCGACAGGATAGTCGAGGAGAGCCTTATCGGTGCGGCTGTTTTTGACGAGGTAAAGGACAGACTTCATAAATCCGCACTCAGCCTTTCGGGCGGTCAGCAGCAGAGGATCTGTATTGCAAGAGCGATCGCCGTTCAGCCTGAGGTCATTCTTATGGACGAACCTACATCGGCACTCGACCCTGTATCAACGCTTAAAATCGAGGAGCTTATGAACACGCTCAAGGAAAAGTACACGGTAGCTATTGTAACTCACAATATGCAGCAGGCAACGAGAATTTCGGACTACACGGCATTCTTCCTTGTAGGAGAAATGGTCGAGTACGCACCGACAGAAGAACTGTTCTCACATCCCGTTGATAAGCGGACGGAAGATTATATCACAGGACGTTTCGGTTGATTTTATACGTTATGTGTGATATTATATTAGAAAGGGTAAACAGAAATGAGAGAAACATTTGAACATAAGCTCGGCAAGCTGAATAACGATCTTATCCGTATGGGCGGAATGATAGAGGAGGCAATAGCTTCAGCTATCACAGCACTGCGTGACAGCGATGCCGTTCTTGCAAAAAAGGTAGTAGACGGCGACAGAGCGGTAGATGAGGAAGAAAAGAACATCGAGAGCCAGTGCCTGTCTATAATACTGCGTGAACAGCCTGTCGCAAGAGATCTTCGTAAGGTTTCTGCGGCACTCAAAATGGTAACTGATATGGAACGTATAGCTGACAATGCCGCAGATATTGCGGAGATCAGCCTTACCGCAGACGTATCCGCTATTATGCACATAGTAAGAGAGATACAGACTATGAGCGAAAAGGTAATAATAATGGTTTCGCACTCTATAGATTCATTCGTAACAACCGATATGGAGCTTGCGAATGAAACGATAAAGGCTGACGATGAGGTTGACGAGCTGTTCGTTTCTATAAGAAACCGCATAGTAGAGCTTATAAAGAGCGAGCATTGCAGCGGCGATGTTGCGGTCGATGCCCTTATGATAGTGAAATATCTTGAAAGAATAGCCGACCATGCGGTAAATATCTGCGAGTGGGTGGAATTCTTCAAGACGGGAGAATACAAGAATACCCGTATTATATAAACTTTGGAGGCTGATATAATGGCTGAACGTATCTATATAACTGAGGACGATGACAGTATAAGAGAGCTTGTGACGGTCGCTCTTTCGGCTTATTCATACGAGGTGGAGAGCTTTGTCAGTGCGGAGGATTGCCTTGCCGCAACCGAAAAACAGGTGCCGGATATATTCCTGTTCGACATAATGCTGCCGGGTATGGACGGTGTGCAGGCGGTGAAGATTCTTCGTGAAAACGAGCAGACAAAGAATACGCCGATACTTATGCTGACAGCAAAATCAGCCGAGATAGACAAGGTGTTCGGGCTTGAAAACGGCGCAGACGATTATCTCACAAAGCCGTTCGGCATTATGGAGCTTGCCGCAAGAATAAAGGCGCTTTTAAGGCGTTCCGGCAGAAGCACATCAGACAGTGCTTCCGATAAGATTACTGCAGGCGGCATAACGGTAAACACATCTCTCAGAGAGGTTAGCCGTGACGGCAGACCGATAGAGCTTACGCTGAAGGAATATGAGCTTCTTTTGTATCTTCTTAAGAACAGGGCAAGAGTAGTCAGCCGTGAGGAGCTTCTCACGAAAGTGTGGGGCATAGATTTTGTCGGTGAAACAAGAACGCTCGATATGCACATAGGAACGCTCAGGAAAAAACTCAGCGATGATGCCGAGAACGCTCATCTTATCAAAACGGTAAGAGGAGTAGGCTACAGATTTATAGGAGAATAACAGGAGGACGTACAGATGAAAAAAGCACTTATAGTACGTTTTCTTATAGTAATTGCGATAGTTATGTCGGTGTGCGTTGTATCTGCTACCGCACTTCTTTCAAGCACGGAGCAGAATGTCAGAAAAAGCGATATGCTGACTTCTCTCGGGCTTATCCGTGTGATATATGAGGACGAAACCGACCACGACTATGACCTTGCAAACAGATTAAGCTCACTTGTCGGAAACGCCAGAGTGAGCTTTATCAATAAGGACGGAACTGTATTTGTAGACACCTATATCGACGGTGAGCCGGACGATAACCACAGCACCCGTGAGGAGATAAAGCAGGCAGAGCTTACAGGAAGCGGAGTAGCCGTAAGATATTCAAAGACGCTCGGCAAAAATCAGATCTATGCCGCTATGAAGGTTAAGGACGACGATATAATCAGAATAAGCTACAATATAAACAGCTATATGGATTTTGCGTCAATGTTCATAGCACCCATGCTGATAGCCGCCGCAATAGGCATAATAGCAGGGCTTATAGCGGTGAGCAGTGTCGCCCGCCAGATAATGAAGCCGATAAACAGCATATCAAAGGCTATGAGCGGTATGAAATATGTCGGCGACGAGAAAATCTCTGCGGAGCTTGACGAGATACCCTCGCACAAATACCCCGAACTTGACGAATTTGTCACAATGTTCAATTTTATGCGTAAAAGCATACAGGATAATATGAAGACGCTTGAAAACGAGCGTGAAAAGGAACGCTTCATACTTGAAAGCCTTCAGGACGGTGTAATTCTTTACGATAACGATCTTTCGGTAATTTCGATAAACCGTGCCGGTCTTAAGCTGCTCGGTGCTTCTGATGAAAACGGTGCTTCGACAGTACCCGAGCTTGCGAGAAAGCCCGAGATAATCAGCGGAGCGGAAAAAGCGGCAAACGAAGACAGGACGGTAACTATAGAAAGCACCGTTGACGGAAGAATCTTGCTCGTGCAGGTATTCCCCGTATCCAAAAGCGGAATAGACGCAATGCACGGCGGACTTATGGTTATCCGTGACGTTACCGACAAACGTATGTCCGAACAGCTCAAAGCCGATTTCTTCGCAAATGCCGGTCACGAGCTGAAAACGCCGTTGACGGCAATTTCGGGATTTGCCGAGCTTCTTGAAAACGGACTTGTGCCTAAGGATAAGAAGGATTATTACATCGGAAAAATTCTTACCGAGGCAAAGAGAATGTCAACGATCATCAGCGACATTCTTGAAATATCCTCCCTTGAAAATAAGACCACAGCCGAGGAAGTGACCGACTGTAAGCTGTCCGAGATATGCACAGCGGTAAAGGAATGTCTGGAGCCTGCGGCTTCTGCAAAAAATGTCACGATAGAACTGTCAGGCGACAGCTTTACCGTCCGTGCCGCATACAAGCACATATACGAGCTTGTCGAAAACATAGTCAGCAATGCCATAAAGTACAACAAGGACGGCGGCAGAGTAGAGATAACGCTTCACGATGTGGACGAGACAGGTTGTATCTATGTAAGGGATAACGGCATAGGCATCCCTAAGGAGTCGCTTAACCGTGTATTTGAGCGTTTCTACAGAGTGGATAAGGGCAGAAGCACCAAAGAGGGCAGTACCGGACTCGGCCTTTCCATAGTAAAGCATATCGTCAACTGCTACGGAGGCACGGTGACGCTTGACAGCGAGCTTGGCAAGGGCACTCTTGTCTGCGTAAGACTGCCGATCGTGAAGAATATAATGGAGTAATCTCTTAGTTTATAGAAAAATTTCTATCTTTGCTAAAAAGGGTTGAGGGGCGTAGCCCCCAACAGGGACTAGGGGCGGTAGCCCCAGTAAAACAGCCCCTTCCCGAGGGGAAGGGGTTTGGGGTTAGGGTTTGAGAATAAGCTGTTTTCTTAAAAGCAGACTTTTTCTATAAATAGGTAAGCTTCTTAATTCATATTTTTCCGCTTGACACAGCGTTGCATTTATGATACACTAAACATATAATGAAGCATAAGTGCAAAGACCGTGTATGGCAAGAGTAACCGGTAAAAAGTTTCACAGAGAGCCGTGTAAGGTGAAAGACGGCAGACTGATTTGCGGTGAAGTGCGGCTGTACGGATTATTTATCCGGGTCGGCAGAGGGAACGTTAGACTTATCAGTATCTTTGCCCGTGTAGTCTGCGTTAAAGACATAAAGGGAGTGTAAGCTCCGAAGCGAAGTGGAACCGTGATAGAAATATCGCCTTCGTCTGTTATGCAGACGAGGGCGTTTTTATTTTCGGAGAAGGGTAGGAAACATATGTTCGATAAAATTAAAGCGGATATAAAATCGGTCAGAGAACGAGATCCTGCCGTAAAGAGCGATCTCGAGGTGTTTTTCCTGTATCCCAGCTTCAAGGCTGTAAGGGCATACCGCAGGGCGCATAAATGGTACCTTAAAAAGCATTATTTCATTGCAAGGTGGATATCACAGCGTGCTTTGCGGAAAACGGGTATAGAGATACACCCCGGCGCAACGATAGGAAAGGGCTTGTTCATCGACCACGGAAGCGGCGTTGTAATAGGCGAAACTACCGAGATAGGCGACTACTGCACGCTTTATCAGAACGTAACGCTCGGCGGTACGGGTAAAGATACCGGTAAACGTCACCCCACGCTCGGCAACAATGTAATGGTAGGCTCGGGAGCAAGGGTTCTCGGTCCTTTCAAGGTGGGCGATAACGCAAAGATAGCCGCAAATGCCGTTGTGCTGTCGGAGGTACCGCCTAACTCAACTGCGGTCGGCGTTCCCGCAAGGATAGTCCGCCGTGACGGTCAGAGGGTAAATGCCTGCGACCTTGACCAGATACACATTCCCGACCCTGTGGCACAGCAGATATGTGCCTTGCAGAGCAGGCTCGAAACAATGCAGAGCGAGATAGATCTGCTCAGAGAAGAACTTAAGGCAACACCGCACAATTAACGGCTATCGCCTTTGCCGCACGCTTGCTTGCATATTTTCCGTCATCTTGCACAAATTTTGCTTGACAGGCGTCAGCCTGCCCGCACTCAATTTATACAATCTGACGAAAAATCTGACTGCGCAATCGCACGACAATAATTATGCGGTATTGCCTTAAAGAAAACAATATTAAATAAAAGCGAGGATAAGAAAATGCAGTTATATAATTCACTGTCACACAAAAAGGAAGAATTCGTGCCGAATGTCGAGGGCAAGGTAAATATGTACACCTGCGGACCTACAGTGTACCACTTTGCACACATAGGAAATCTGCGCAGCTACATTATGGAGGATGTGCTTGAAAAGTACCTGCGCTATGTCGGCTATGATGTAAAGCGTGTAATGAACATTACCGATGTAGGACATCTGACAAGCGACGGCGACACAGGCGATGACAAGATGCTGAAGGGCGCAAAGCGTGAGCATAAGACGGTTATGGAGATAGCAAAGTATTACACAGACGCCTTCTTCGAGGACTGCACGAAGCTGAATATCAAGCGTCCCGATGTTGTTGAGCCTGCAACGCACTGCATTGCAGATTTCATCAAGGTAATTTCTTCCCTTATCGAAAAGGGCTACGCTTATGAAGCAGGCGGAAATATCTATTTTGATACCTCCAAACTCGAAAAGTATTATGTTTTCAACGATTTCAAGGAGGAAGACCTTGCGGTTGGTGTCCGTGAAGGCGTTGAGGAGGACGGCAACAAGAGAAACAAGGCAGACTTCGTTCTGTGGTTCACAAAGTCAAAGTTTGACGATCAGGAACTCAAGTGGGACAGCCCGTGGGGAGTAGGCTACCCCGGCTGGCATATCGAGTGCAGCTGCATAAGTATGAAGCATCTCGGTGAATATCTGGACATTCACTGCGGCGGCATCGACAACGCATTCCCCCACCACACAAACGAGATAGCACAGAGTGAGGCTTATCTCGGTCATAAGTGGTGCAACTACTGGTTCCACGTTCACCACCTTAATACAAACAGCGGCAAGATGAGCAAGTCAAAGGGCGAATTCCTTACGGTATCCCTGCTTGAAAGCAAGGGCTACGACCCCGTGATATACCGTTTCTTCTGCCTGCTGTCACACTACAGAAAGTCGCTCGTATTCACTTACGAGAATCTTGATAATGCAAAGGGCGCATACGAAAAGCTGGTCGCTAAGATAGCACAGCTTTTAAAGGCGGAGCAGGGCAAGGTCGACAAGACGGCTTACGATAAGCTCCGTGAGGGCTTCACCGCCGCTATGGATAACGATATAAACACATCGCTTGCAATCACTGCGCTGTATGATGTATTGAAGGCTGACGCCACACCCGCAACAAAGCTGGCGCTTATCGCCGACTTCGACAAGGTGCTTTCACTGTCGCTTATCGAAAAGGCAAAGGCGGTAAACGAAAAGCTTGCCGATACAAATGATGAGCTTCCTGCCGAAATTCTTGAGCTTGCCGAGCAGAGAAAGCAGGCACGAAAGGATAAGAACTTCGCACTTGCCGATGAGCTTAGAGATAAGATAACCGCAATGGGCTACACCGTCGAGGAAACAAGACAGGGAACGGTTATAAAGAAGAAGTAAGCAGGTTAATATGGCAAAAACGAGAGGCTGTTCTTTATTAAGGAGCTTCCCACATTAACATTCACCGCAGTGTTTCCACTGCGGTGTTTTTGCGTTTGAGGTTGCACTGTCGGCGCAGTTATGGTAAAATGTAAGTACAAAATAATACGGGAGGCAGTTATGAATAATATTGATAAGCTCACACAAAAAATATTCAGCAAATTCAATGACGATTCGTTATTCTATTGCAATATATATCTGACCGGAACGGAAGAAAACAGTGCCGTTGTTCTCTTTGATATGGAAGGTTTCATTTTAAAGGTTTGCCTTGACAAAGTTAAAACCGAATATACAATGCCTGAAGACAGCTATGTGCTTGTTCCTGAGATGTGCATTGATGAAAATGAAAATGTGATTCATTTCTCGGTATGGAGCGAAGAACGAGGTGAAGAAGATTTTGAACTGAAGTTTGATTGCGCAAATGCGGAAATGATGCCGTGCAGGAAAACATATAACTCCGATGGCGTATGGGATATAGTAGTCTGTATGGCGGCTAATATATATGACAGATACAGCTTTGATGAAACTTTTATCAGCGAAGCTGAGCGTAATTACCTACCGCTTGTACTTGAACTTATGGAAATTATAGACAGCTCTAAAGCGAAACCTGAATTACCGGTTCTTACAGCTTATGCCGAAAAGTACGGCTTGAATGAGTTTACCGCAATCATCTTAAAGAATGTCAGACGTGCTAAAACAGGAATTTCAAATAAACGTTTCAGCGGGCTTGATGATGTGAAATATGAACCGCTCTGGCGTGAACTGTATATGATTTTTTGGGGGCTTTGCAAGGATTATCCCACTATATCGGAAATAATCGGACTTGAACCCGAAAACATTCGGATAAGAAAAAATATCACCGATACACTTTATAAAGCCGGCTATGAGGGCGTTTATCCCGATTTCAGAAAAACAGGTGAGCTTAAAGGTGTACATCTGACTCAGAGTTATGATAAGGCGTATTTGGTCGGTTGTGAGAAGAATGTTCTTTATATGGTACACTGCGATGAAATGTGCTCCGACGGAGAGCTGATAATCATATTCAGGAGCGGAACTATTGTGATGAAAGACGGCTTTGACTATAGTAATGCTGATATTTATTCAAGTATGTTCCGCAATGGCGGTTATCATATTTCAAACAGTTTTTCGTGCTGCACAGGAAACGAGGATATTTCACAAGCCGCCGCAATAGCTGTAAAGAGAGCAGAGCTGAAAAAACTTACACGAAAGGAATGTAAAGCGGCTGACGTTGATAAGAATCTTTTGTCGTTCCTTCCTGTCGGAATGCTGATGGGTCTGTTATTCGGCGTTTTCTTGGCGCTCGGTATGACGATTGTTTTGTTCCTGTTTGAAATGTTTGTCGGGAGCAGTGCCGTTGAGGCGTTACAAGCGATAGTTGACAGTAGGTGGCTCTGTGCGTTCGGAGCATCCGGACTTGCGTTCGGGCTTGCAATGACGGTTTTAATGTATTTGGCAGGAAGAAAATAAGAGGTATAAATTATGCTTACTATGAGAAAAGGCTTTTCGATTTCCTTTGCCGATAAGCTCAGCGAAGGATATAAAACGGACGGAAAATTCATCACCGCAAACGTATCGGCACAAAAAACTCTGCCGTTGCTTGAGGGTTTCATAAAACTGCACGAAAACGAGAGGCTGTTCTTTATTCTGGAGCTTCCCACTCCCCAAACCGCCGAGCCTAAGGACGAAAACGGAAATATCATCGCTTTCCACAAGGATATTTATTATCTTGACGATTGCACCTCCGCTATGATAAGAGATGTGCTGGATATTGTCGGGAAATTACTTCTCGATGACGGAATATCGCAGTTCGGTGTCGGCTCTCATATAACAAACGATGAAATGATGATATGCAAGTACAATATCGTCAATCTGTACCGTAACGATGAGCAAAGCCCCCTTTATGACGGACTTTTCGAAAATGCCGGCATACGCAAGGAGAATAACCTCGTCACCGCATCGGATATGCTTTCTCCCGTAACTCCCGGCGAATGCACAATGTGCGAACAGGACGGCAGGACGGTCTACGATATACCGTCCGTGTTCGCTGAGCTTGGAATGTATATGGCGGAAAGATGCGAGGAATAATAAAATTCTATTGCTTTTTAATATTATAGCGGAAAGGCTTGTTTTATAACGAACTTAAACGCAACAATTTTTGTGCTTTGAGGCGGTTAATAAATTCGTGAGTATATCGGTGCAACTGCACTAACATTGACCTTTCAAAACAACGCCACTAACCTTAGATATATGTACTAACCTGCGGACATGTAGCGTTAAGCGTCCCTGCATCGATAGGATATACAATGTTCGGGTAGTTTTACTAGTTCAACCCACACCCCGACGGGGTGTGGGTATGGGTAAGGAAAGAGGGAGCCAAGAGGGAGAAAACCTAAGGGACAGGGAGAGGGGCTGTCAAGTCCCTTGTCCTGATCCCTTTGGTTGTCTCCCTCTTTCATATCGACAAGTGTATTAATTCGAATAGCGAACCCGAGAAGTGCTGTCCAACAAAAAGCACTATCGGTAGCCTATTATCATAGTCAGGGCTGAATGATATAGCAGAAGTATATCCCAATGAAAGACTTTTTCGACAGTCTGAAGCACCCCGACACAGCGTGGTGCTTTTTATTATCATAGCATCGTTTTGCAAATCTCCGGCAGACACACCATAAATCAAAGCGTGTATTTATCACCGTTATTCTTGATTTTACCACCCGTTACCGCCTTATCGACTGCGAACTCGACTGTAGAGGTCATCACCGTACCGAGCCTTGTGTAGCCGAATTTCTTTGCAGTCTCACGGATAAGGTCGGCTCTTGAAAGTCCTATCTGCTCTGAAAGCACCTCCGTCACAGCGGAGATTATTTCTTCCGACGGGATTTCCGTAAGCTCCCTTCTGTTGCCCTGAATATCGGCAGGACGATAAATGTCATAAGTATCTGGGTTTTGCTTGCCGAGCCAGAAGAACGCATTGTTCTCATCAATCGTTATACGCTTGTCGATCATTCTGAACACATCGGCAAGCACCTTGTCCGTGCGGTCGCCGCTTCTTGTTATGCCCCACGCACCTATCAGCTTATGCACAAGGGCGTTACGGCTTATCGGCGCTTCTGCCGACAAAATAAGCACTGCAAGCGACTGTATAACAGGAACCGTTTCTGGAAGATAAAACTGTTCGGGCGTTCCGACAGGCACTATATCTGCCGTTTCATACAGCGTAGCCTTATTCGGCACAGGCGTTTTCTCAACCGTTTCAAATACAGGTGCCTGCTTTGTCTTTACTTCCCCGACAGGCTTTTCCTGCGGATGCTGTGCATTTTCAACAGCCTGCTTTATGTGCTGTAAAACTCCGTTGCTGTCGTCAAGCCAGTCGAGCGTCCATACACGCATCACGCTCCAGCCAAGCCCCTCAAGCACGCCCGGCTGAACCGCAAATCTGTCCCTTGCGGTTGCGCTTCTGTGACAGTTCTCGCCGTCAAGCATAATACCGAGAATATATGTTTCGGGGTTTTCGGGATCTATTATACCTATATCCATTCTGAACTGCGAACAGCCTATGTTGCACCTCGTCTTATATCCGAGCGTTTCAATGCCCTTCGCTATCTCGCTTACAAGGCTGTCATCCGCTTTTGCGAACATATCCGTGCGTCCTGCGATAACATTCGTACCTCTCGTTGCAAACTCAAGGAAGCCCTTAAGCCCCGCAACACCCTCCGAGCGTGTTCTCGTAAGGTCTATCTGCTCAGGACGCAGAACAGAATAAACTATCATTTCCTTTCTTGCCCTTGAGATTGCAACATTAAGCCTTCTCCATCCTCCGTCACGGTTAAGCGGACCGAAGTTCATCGAAACCTTTCCGTTTTCATCAGGACCGTAGCCCACCGAGAACAGTATAACGTCACGCTCGTCGCCCTGCACGTTTTCAAGATTTTTGATAAACACAGGCTCGTCACACTTTGCGTCAAAATCAGCTATATCCGGATTCTTCGCAAATGCGTCAACCAGCATATCGTCGATAAGATTTTGTTGGACAGAGCTGAACGTTACCACGCCTATGCTGTCATTCCTCAGCTTTTCATCGCTCAGTCTGCGGATGATTTCATTGACTATAGCCTCCGCTTCAGCCTTGTTCTGCTTTGTTTTGCCCTTGTCATAGAAGCCTTCCGGGCGGATAAGTCTTACCTGAGAGATAAGGTCGTTCGGTGAAGGGAACGTATACAGCTTATTGTCATAATACTTCATATTGCTGTATGCGATAAGGCTCTCGTGCCGTGAGCGGTAGTGCCACTTGAGATACATCTGCGGCATAGAGATCGCAAGGCAGTCATCCAGCAGGCTCTCCAGATCCTCAAGCTCGCTGTTGTCCTCGTCAATACGGTTGCTTGTAAAGAATGACGTAGGCGGCAGCTGCTTCGGATCGCCTACTATAACGACATTCTCGCCCCTTGCTATAGTACCGACAGCCTCGCTTGTCGGAAGCTGTGACGCTTCATCAAATATCACAAGGTCGAATTTCGGGAATGACGGGTCGATATACTGTGCCACTGAGATAGGGCTCATAAGCATACACGGGCAGAGCCTTCTGAGCAGTGTCGGTATCTGATCGAACAGCTTTCTGAGCGGCATCATTCTGCCGTTGTTTTTTATAGCCTTCTTCAGTATTCCCATCTCGGAGGATGCGGCGCTCGTACCGTCTGATACGGGTATATTTGCAGACAGCCTTGCCGCAAGCTCCTGCATAGTGAGCCTCTGATATTCCTTTATCGTTCTTCTGTATTCGTCAATCAGAGCATCATACTGCTTTCCGTTAAAGGAGGCAAGCCGCTTGTCAGCGGCGATAGTCATAAGCGCCAGCTGATAATAAAGCTCGCAGTGATAAGCCGCTCTTATATTATCTGCCGATACAGTGCCGTTTTTATAGGCACGGCTCACAGCCGCAAGCCCTGCGTCACAAAGCCGCTTATCCGCCAAGTTGAACGCCGCCTTGCTCTTTACAAGCGAAATATTGTCCGAAATCGCCTTAAATACCGAGTTAACGCTTGTAAGCCAATCGGCGCTTTCTTCAAATTCCGTGTTCACCGAATAAAGTTCAGCCAGTCTGTCGGATTTTTCCGTATAGCTTCTTACCGCCTCAAGATTTTTCGCACATCCGGCAATTTCCTGCGGTGAACATTTTACGAACACATTCATAATATGCTGTTTTTCGCTGTCACTGAATCTGTCTGAAGCTGCCGCCCCATAAACTGCCTCTGTCTTATGCACCGCCCTTGAAAGCATATCCCAGTCGGTCGCCATACCGGACAATATTCCGCCCGTTATATTCAGCGTCGGGATTATCTGCCCCATCTGCTCCGATTTTTCCGACAGTTCAATCAGCCTGTCATACAAAGGGCATACATCGCTCTTTTTAAATGCGGCAGGATTTTTACTGTAGACTTTAAGTTCCTTATACAGTCTGTTCTGACCTATCAGCTTTGGCAAAAACCACTTAGCCTCCGCCTGTTTCCATTTAACCCTTGCGCTTTGTGCAGGATATGAAAGCACAGCCTTGTCAAAGCCGTTTTCGATTTCGGCACAAAGCGCATTGTATGCTTTTCCCGTTTCGCACAGCGTTTTCAGCTTTGAAACGACAGCGTCAAAATCTGCCGTACCCAATATCTCGTTTATTACAGGTGCGTCCTCGCCGCAGGCGTCTATAAGACCCGATACGGCGCTTTGCTTTTCACGGCTGATATTTCCGTCAAGACCGACAGCGGATGCTATAAGGTTCAGTGCCTCGTCCGCCCTGCCGTATTCCTCCGCAAGTCCGTCAAGGCCGTTTTTGAGGCTGTCACGCATTTGAGTGGAATATTCACATCCGCCGTATCTTATAAGCGGATGCTGTGCATAAACACCTATCTCGGATATTGCGACAACATATTCCGATATAATTTCCTCAAATCGTGCGATCGTACCTTCGTCGGCATTTTGCAAAACATCTCTGCCGATAGATATTTTTCCCTTTTCAGCCATACACTGCTCATAGCGTTCGATAGCCGTATACAGCGATTCACCGAAATTGCGCTTTTCGTGCAGAGCCTCTATCACAAAGTTCAGCTTTGCCTTTTCCTGTGCCAGCTTCTGTGCAACTGCGGCGTGTTGTTCGGGAGATTTTACCCTTGCCGTTTCAAGCGACTTGTTAAGTTCCGCTAAAACAGCGGATTTACTTGTCTTGTTGGAGTGAAGCTCAAGGCAGAACGGGTCAATCCCGATATTAGCAAGACGCTTCTGTACAACGCTCAGCGCCGCCATTTTCTCCGCCACAAACAGAACGCTTTTTCCGTGATAAAGCGCATTCGCTATCATATTGGTGATGGTCTGCGATTTACCCGTTCCGGGAGGGCCGTGAAGTACAAAGCTTCTTCCTGCCGATGCCGCAACCACCGCACTCAGCTGTGAAGAATCTGCGTCAACGGGGACGGCAATATCCGTAAGCGATATTTTGCTGTCAATATCGGTATCCGCAATAAAGTCACCCGTCAGTGCCTCGCTTGTCGCACCTTCCATAAGGCAGGATACCACCTTGTTGCTTTTAAGCTCGTCACTGCGGTTTCTTATATCGTTCCACATTACAAACTGACCGAAGCTGAACAGCCCGATAAAACTGTGTTCGATAATATTCCACGTTTTTTTGCCCATTATCGCCTGTCTTACGGTATTGAAAACAAGCGGCAGGTCAATGCCATGCTCGTCTTCGGGCAGAGGGTCAAGACCGTTTATCTCAATGCCGTGATCCTGCCGTAAATATTCTATCATCGTTACGTTTATCTGAGCGTCTTCCTGACGGCTTCTGATTATATAACCTTTGTCACGGACATTTCTGACTATATCTATCGGTATAAGCACAAGAGGCGCATATCTCGCCTTTTCCGACATTTCGCTTTCAAACCACCTGAGCATTCCGAGCGACAGGAACAGCGTGTTCGAGCCGTTCTCCTCCATACTCACCTTAGCCGCACGGTACAGCTTCTTAAGGCTCTCCTCAAGCTCTGCGGCGTCCATGAACGTCCTTATCCTCTTGTTTTTCAGTTCCTGCTCGGCTATATTCCTTACAAGGTCCTTATCGGTTTCTATCTCAAACGTTTTAGCATCTCGCATAGAAACCGTCCACTCTGACGGTGCCTCAAGGATGCGGAAATCCGTTCCGTCAGACAGCTTATCTTCAAGAAGCGACAGATCCGACACCATAATTTCGACCGTGCTTTTATTTATTCTGAAATTCAGCAGAGAATTTCTCAGCGAAAAATCAAGCAGCTTTCTTTCCCATATTTTCTGCTTTGTCATAGGCTCGTTACTGCCCTGTGCCACTTTTCCGTACAGCGACATATCAAGCTCGCTCGGTGCGCTCATTCTTATACGCCTTGTGCCGTCGCTCTCTGTGTTTTCAGCCGTCAGCGCCTGTTCGAGTCTCAGCGGTATCGGACGGATACCGCTTCCTCTTGTACGGGCAATATCGACCGCACATATAAAGCTGCCCGGTGTATTCATATGATCCCTGCCGTGCTTCAGCGACTTGTCAAAGTCAACATTCTCCTTTGTCATATCCGTGCATTCCACGAGCAGAAGCTCCTCCGCCCCTGCCGCAATACGCTTTTCTATAGCCGACACATCATCGGTAGCACAGTCCGCAAAGGTTTCCTCCTCAAGATGACAGCCGCAGAAAGCGTGACCCTCTATGAATATAATGATAGGGTTAAGACCTACAGCCTCAAGGCAGGCCGCATACAGCACCGCAAGATCAAGACAGGTGCCCTGCTTCTGCTCCAGCACGGTATTTGCAAGACGTATCTTCTGCCCTATATATTCAAAGCTGGCAGGCGGCATATTGTACGCTATCCTTCTTGCACACAGCGCCGCATATAAAGCCGCCATCTGCTGTTTTACGAAGTTCGGATTCTGCCGCTGATATGCGCTGAAGGCAGTCGTATCCGCCCACTTTTTAAGGTAGACCGATGCCTCTGATATAACTTTTGCTATCTCCGGGTGATTCGGCGTCACAAATGCCGCAATAAGCTCCGGATCAAACGCAAGACCGCTCCATTCGTTGAACGCAAGCAGCTGAACGGGAATATCCTTTTGATAAAGCTCTTTTTCGTCTTTTGAAAGCGAAAAGCTCACGGTACCCGACACTGCCTCCGTCAGTGAAAACAGCATTTCCGTGCTGAGAATTATCCTCAGCGGCGAAATTTCAACCGACTTTCCCGACGGCACACAGCTTATATCGTATGTGAAGGTCTTTGCAAAAGCCAGGTCAAAAGCGATAGTAAGCCTTACATCGCTTATATCCTCATCGCCCTCGTTGCTGACGGTAAGGTTTCTTATGAAAGGTATGTAATTCTGTTGCATTGCGAAATTGATTTTCGGTATCATATCGCAGCCCAGTGTCAGTACAGCGCCCATGTAACACCATCCTTGATTCAAAATAGTCTCCGCTGTTAACGGTATCAGTTAAATTATACTACTATATTCAATACCTGTCAATAAAACATCGACCCCGACAGAAAACTCTGTCGGGGTCGCTTGTTCGTTTATTTACCCGAGAATCTTATCTCATTTATAAGTGCCGTACCGTTCTTCTCCTTAAGAAGCCAGTAGAAATCCTTCGTCAGCTCAAATTCCTTATCAGGCTCCGTAGTTTGCGGATAGGAAACTACCTTGTTTTCCCCTCCCTCAAAGTCAAACGCCTGAATTGCCGAATTTCCTGCCGATACCGTAAACAGTACGGAGCGACCCTTGTCAAGTGCCACCGTCAGCAGTCCGCTTGCCGTTTCCGACCAGCCCTTTGTCTTACACTTTACCATAACCGCCCCACCATATCCGGAGGTAACTATTCCGTCTGTAGCACCCGAAATATCGATCGTTTCACCGAATATTCCGGTTCTTATGTCTAAGCTGCAGTCAACGATCGAAAGGTCGTTGCTGTATATGCCGGTTGACGATTCTATGTTCGTTCCCGCAAGCCCTGTTGTTGTTATACTGCATCTTTCAAAGCGGATTGTTTCTGCGTGTACGCCGTAATATTCAGCTGCTGCGGTAAATATCATATCGCTGAAATCAACACTGCCCATACTCTGTATAGCGTATGTATTTCCCGTTACTGTGAGATTCGGGCTGTCGCCGCCGATAAACTCCATACTCATAGGAGTTACATCGTCGTAGTCAAGGTGTGCCTGATCTATCGCAAGCAGGTTTTCTGTAGTCGCCGTGTTACGTTTCGAAAGCGTAACATTTCCGTTTATGTTTACCTTAAGGCTGTTCGAGCTTACAAACATCAGATATGTGTCAGCTGAACCCTGTCCGTCGCCTATACTTCCGCTGTTGCTGAAATCGTCGGGCTTTGCACCGTTCATATCTCCTGCCGTAAGCGTAAGATTTTCAAACGTAATATCCGAAACGCTTTGCTTAATATACAGCATTATATTCTTTCCGACGCCCGACAGCTTAAGACCGTTTCCGGTCACTGTCAGTATGCCTGTAGCTGTATCATACTCAAAGCCGCTTGCCTTGCCGCTGATAAACGTCTTGCTTTCGGTATCTATTATCGTGCTTGCACTGCCGTTTGAAACTGTCAGATAGCCGCTCATATCCTTTTCGGCTGTGAACGATACATTCTTCGACGGCATCGTGAACTTTCCGCCTTCAACAGTCACATCGTCCGTTGTCCACTCAAGATAACCTTCGGCTTTTTCCTTTACTGTTACCTCAGCACCGATTTTAGCCTTTTCCCTTGAGCTTTCAACACCGTCAAGCGAGTAGATGACATAAACAGGAGTAATAGTACCCGTCAGCGTCATATCGGACTTGATTTCTTTTCCGATGACTGAATAGCCGTTTTCGCCAAGCCAGCCGCCGAACAGACAGCCGTCTGTATCAGGAGATGCCTCAAGCATATCAGCCGTGAACACCGTTCCGTAGTCAAACTTAGCTGTTTTATAGCTTTCGTAAACCTTGTTGGTATCAAGATTTACAAGACGGTAGGTTATCGTCATCTTTTTCAGCTTGTATGTTGCTTTGATCTCGGTCTTTATAATACCGTCGTCATTACCGAACGTTGTCGGTACAGCTTTATCCCAGCCTGCAAACTCATAGCCCTCTGTACCTGTCGGCACAGGAATATCCGCCAGTGAGATTGCGTCGCCGTATTTACCCGTTATCTCATAACGCACCGTACCGTCATCAAACTCACCGCTCATAGCATAGAACACCACGCTGTAGATTTTGTCGGTAGCTTTCCATACCGCCTTCAGCGTCATATCGCCCGTTACTCTGAACGATTCACCCGGCATCACATCCGCTGTGCCGTTACCGTCAAGGTCAAATCCGACAAGCTCATAATCGTTGAACTTATCATCCTTTAAAGCACCTACCGTTGCACGATACAGATAGCCGTACTTTACCTTTACCGTTTCGTTTTCCGTGCCGTTGTCATAGTCAAACGTTACATCAAACTCCTTCGGCGTTCTGTTCCACCTTACAATTACAGTCTTGTAGGTCTTGCCGTCAATCGTTGTGTTTTCTTCGTTTATCGGCTCTTCCTTAAGAGTATATGTGTAATACTCGTCATCATACTCCGCAAGTGCCTCAACCTCGGCATCATACTTTTTACAAAGCTCGTCATATTCAGGCCTGTAGCCGTCAAACTCGGACTTTACCTTGTGTGAAACCTCAGCTCCGTTCTCGTTGTAAATATAAACGTCATAGTTTATATAACAGCGTCTGTCGTTGGTATTCCACTTCATATAGTAGATACCGGGCTTCTTCACATTATCGTTACTGCCGATTCTGTTTCCGTCTGCGTCCACAAAATACGACAGCAGATATTCGGTAGTATATGTGTCCTCAGGTGCGAATGCGGAATATCCGTAAAGCGCCGTTGCAAAACGGTAACCGTCCTGTACAACCGTCCTTATCCTGTCAGTTTCTATTTCAGCACCGTTTTCATCGGTATATCTGAATCCGCCGCCATCGTTTGCGATAAGCGTTATGTAGTGATACAGCTTCGCAGGAACTATCTCAAAGTACACATTGCTTTCCGGCATTATGCTTATATCGCCGTTGTACCTTTCAGTTTTGCCTGCCGTATAACCGCCTACCGTAACATCGCTCTTTATAAGCACATATGACGGCTCGTAGAACGAATCCTCGCTGTCCGGCTTCGGACTGTCGGGAATGCTGTTTATAAGCTGTTCCAACTCCTGCGGTAAAGGCTTGCCGTAAATAACGTCAAACTTTCTTTCGGTATAATCCGCAAGTCTTACCGTTACCGTGTACAGCTTTCGCTTCATCACAGGCTTCAGCCTCATATCGCCCATAACGGTTATCTTTTCATCGGGAGCAAGATCCGCCTTGCCGTCACCGTCAATATCCCAGCCGATAAGCTCGTTTTCCTTACTGCTGTTGATATTGTCGATAAATGTATCTGGCACTCTGAACTCAGTGCCGTATTCAACATATCTTGCGCCCGCATAACCGCTCTCGTTATAAATATCGACTATGCATCTTCTTACAAGATAGTTTGCTTTGAGCATAATGCTGTAGGCTGTCGGGTACAGCTTTTCGTATTCTGCCCTGAACGACTGCAGATCTTCTTCACTGCCGTAGTTCACCGCAAGCGGCTTAGTCGTATCAAGACCGTGTACACTGCCGCTGTAACTGCTGTCATAGTATCTGTATGCCAGAGCGTCCTTCATGTACATCTGGTATCTCATACCATCCGCTCTGTCGATACCGAAGCTTGCAAAATGAGTAACGCTGTTCACAGACTGTTTATATCTGTCGAACATTTTTATATCGTCAAGATAATCTACCGCCCACAGTTCGCTTACCCATCTGTCATTTTCAGTGTCAAAGTATTCCACCGAGTACAGCTTCTGTGCGGTGTATGTGTTAAGCGTGATGGTCATATCATCGCTGAGCCAGTAGTACGGCTGTATCTCTGTATCAAACAGCGACTTATCATAGATATAGCCGTTTTTATCGCAGTAGGTCGAAACCGCAAGCGAATAGCCGCTTACATATCCGCCCTTGCTTACAGTTACCGTATCTACAATTTCCGTCCTGCCGTCAGCCGATACCGCAAACTTCAGCGTTGCGGTCTTATCCTTGTCTTCAAGAGGGAAGTCAACTCCCTTGCGATAATAATATACACCAATGTCGCCGATATGCTTTCTGCTGATATAAGCGGCCTTGTCTGCGTCATAATACAGATTTTCGGTGTCGGACGTGAACAGCAGATTCTGTCCGCCCGTATAGTAAAGGCGCAGTATACAGCTAAGCAAGCCGCTTGTATATCTGCTCGGAGCGTCGGGAGATACCGTGAGCGTTATCTTGCCGTCATCGCTCTTGCTCACCTTGAAATACTTGCTGTAGCAGGCAGCCTTGAACTCACTGCTGCTCATCTGCCGTGTTACAATATCTCCTGTAGTTATATCAAGATATGTGCCTTGTGCAGGGATAAGTCCGTCTATCTCGTAAACATTCGTATCCGTTTCCCGCAGTATTATGTCGGTATTGCCCTCAAGCGTCGGCTTATCCGCATAGATATATTTGTCGCCTACGCTGAATAGCGGGAATTTGAACTGCTTTGCAAGCTCCGCCTTTTTCCTGAACAGCTTGCTTTCCGCAAATATCGAGATTTTTATATACACGCCCATTTCGAAGTATATTCCGCCTTGCAGCTCGTGGTAATGTTCCTTCGGAGAAGCGTAGTATTTATTGTGTCGCATATCCTGCGAATGATAGTGCAGATAACCGTACAGGTCGGCATATGCGCCTATTTCAAGCGCCGCACCGACGCTTCCGAGATCATTAAGACCAAGAAGCGATACCGATACCTTACCCTCGATGCCCGCCTCAACGCCAAGATAGCCGTAAGCGTACATATCAAATATGTAACGGTCGTCGCCCGCCATTATAAATCTGTATACGTTTATAGATGACGGTTCCTTGATATTTCCTCTTATGCCAAGACCCTTTGCCTGAAGCACCGATGCTTCCATACTGATACCCGCCGCAAACGAAACATTAACCACAAAGTTAAGCTCCGTCTTTATAGACAGCGGCAGTATAGGCATGAACGTTGCGCTGAAAAGGTTCACCTCGCATAGCCTTATGGCTCCGCCCTTGTTTTCGAGCATTTCACGCACGTCTTTTATGATATTTCCGCTTTCCTTATCCTCGCCGTTCATTATGGCTTCTATCTCAACGGAAACATCTCTCTTTTCTTCGTTATCCTGCTGCTTATCGTCCTCTTCCTCATCTGCCGAGCAGACCAGTATCTTGAATGTTACATCTGTCTGCGACAAGGGCAGGAACTTCACGTTGAAGTCACGCTTTAAGCTGAGAGTGCCGCCTACTCCTATGATAAGGTATTCGCTGATGCTTACCTCAGCCTCCAGCTTTACCTTGTTTTTAAGCGTCATCTCATAGCTGAATGTGATGTTGAGAGCCGTCCAGTCCTGCTCATTCGGGAAACCGTTTATACATTTGAAATTAGTATTCTTCGCCGTACCGACCTTAGCGCTGATTGTAAGCCCTTCGAGAAGCTCCTTTACATTCAGCTTTATCTGCTTGTCGTTCCAGTTTACCCCGTCCATATATGTGTTGGACATAAGTTCAAACGGTGCATTGCCGTCGCCAAGCTCCCTTACCGTCTTGCTGTCATATACAGCGGCGGCAAGCATATATGTAAGCTGCTGTGTTCCTTCGCTTGCATAAAGCTGTTCTACCAGCTTTTCGGTATCTATCGCCTCGGCAAGCACATCGTTTTCAACATACTTTTCCTTGAAGTAAATATCAAGTTCTTTGTATATATCGTCAACATCACTGCCGACCGTGAGAATCTTGTATTCATCGCCGAAAAGCTCATACGACACAACGTTCAGATAGCTCGGTTCTTCAGCGTCGTCAGCGAATATCACCGTACCCTCGTGTATCGAGAGCGCCTCGAATTCACTGCGTGATAAATAGATATGCTCCTTATCGTCATCTTCTCTTATCCGGCTTTTCGGGATAGTAACTATGCCGTCCTTCAGTATTACGTTATTCGTTTCTTCCCTGTAAATGAAAAGCGTAATGGTTCTTATCTGCTCGTCAGGCATAATGTCGGAATTGATGCCGTCAAACCGCACCCCGTTATCTATAAGGCTCAGCACATATGCGCCGCCTTCCGTCCAGTTGATAACAGGCTTTACAGTGTATACTCCGCTGCCTGTATTTTCAACTTTGAGCAGCGGCATTTCTCCGAACTGATTTTCGATACTGATAACGTCCTGCAAATTTTCGTCCGTTATGCTCTGTGATGAGATAAGCGAGAATGAAAAATCCTCAGGTGCGTCCGATATGGTTATCTCGTTGTATTCAGGCGTTTCCGGCTTTATCTTATCCTCATCATATCCCGCATAAAGCGTTATATCACGATTTACAGGCTCGTCCTCATAGAACTGTGTCGAGCACTGCTTGTCAAGATACCAGCCGTTATTGACAGCGTTTTTCTTTATTGCTTCGGGGAGCCTGCCTATAGTTTCTCCGGCGGCAAGCGTAACGCTGTCTATCTTATTTCCGCCCAGCGTATCGTATGTAACAGTTACGCTGTCAGCAGTTTTTCCTGCCGTTACCCGTGCGGTAAACGTCTTTTTCGCACCGCCTGCGGTAATATCCTTTGTAACCGTCACATCTGCGGTATCAGCCGCAGCTTTGCCGATTTCCTCTGCGGCAACATCAAGCGGCAGTGCCGTCAAAAGCAAAGATACGCACAGCAGCGAGGCGAGCATTTTCTTTGCCTTCTTCCTGTTGAGCGCAACAAGCGCCGCAGCACATATTACCGCCGATATAAGCGGCACGGTCGGATTTATCCTTCCGTCTGTCGAAGGATTATCCGGAGTCGCTTTTACCGCAGAATACACGCTGTCAAACTTCAGCGTTCCTCCCGCAAGAAGCTCCGTTTCACCGCCGCTTGCACTTCCGCTTTTAAGCTCATAGCCGTCCGGTGCCGTAATATCGTAAGCAATATCGACAAGCCTGCCCGTACTGCCGTTTCTGATCTCAAGCGTTAATGCTATATCCTCATCCGCCGTATATTCCTCCTTGTCGGTTTTCAGCTGTACCGACAGCGCCGCCGCTTCTGCGGCGGATACCGCAAAGGTGACCGCCGACATTATCAGCGTCAGCGCAAAGAATAACGACAGGATGGTTTTGCATCGTTGCTTTGTTTTCTTCTTCATAAATGCCATATAAATACCACCCTTCCTCAGATTGCCGCTATAACTGCCATAATAAGCAGTTAAACCGACAGTTCTTCATACTATGATTATACAGCAAATTATTTCCTTATTTCGCTAACTTGCAAAATTGTAAGAAAAAAGATTTTTACTGTCTGAAAGCAAAACCGCTGTAACAACCGCACGGCTTTGCTTTTCTCAAAAATGTACAAAATCGACCTGATAATTTGTTTATTTTGTGCATTTTGTTTAAATCTAATTGACTTTTGTGGTAAAAACTTGTATAATGAACTTGGTAATCTGTGTAAACCGGAGGACTTTATATGAGCTTTTTTGATAAAGACGGAAACAGCCGACACGACTGGAATATATTTCTCGACAACTTTCCCACTATAGGTGTTTTCAAGCTGCCGCACGATTCGAATGAGGCATATTACGATAAAAACGTCGCCTCTATGCTCCATATAGAAGGCGATAATATGAGCAAGGACAGCTTCTACGCACTGCTTGACAGCCTTAACGAGAATCAGATAGAAGACTACAAGAACATATATATGTATACCGCAGACGGCGAAACAAGCTATATAAAAATCAAAATCGTATATGACACGGATTATATGCTCGGCTTTGTGCAGGACGTAACACAGATAATGGAGGACCGTTCACACAAGGATAACGCTAATGAATATGATATGCTCACAGGTATGTATACCCGTGACTACTTCATAAAACGTGTACGCAGTATGCTCTCAGAGATCAGCGGCACTGCACAGTGCTGTATGGCGGCGATACACATCAACGGCATAGAGCGTGTAGACAGCGAGCTGAATTACGATAAAACCGCACTGTGCGTTGCAACTGCGGCAAATGCGATAAAACGCTTTATTTCCGATAACGTTATAATCGGCGTGAAAAGCTATAAGGATTTTTTCATATTTTTCAGACAAATGACAAAGTCCGAAATATCCGACATTATGAAAAAGATGTACGATGCCGTTGCACGCTGCAAGCTGACCGATGAATTCGGCAACACCATCGAAACACGGAGCGAAGCGTATACGATAACCGCAGGCTACTGTTGGTATCCCTCGCAGGCGGCTACTATAGATATGATGATTAACTATGCCGATTTCGCCCTTTTCAGAGCAAAGGCGCTCGGCAGTATAAAAAGAGAGTTCTCAGCGGAAGAATATGTAGCCGAATGCAACAGCTATTCTGATTCAAAGCTCCTGACAGGACTTATTTACGATAACAATTTCAGCTACTGCTTCCAGCCGATAGTGTCTACCGTTGACGGCTCCGTTTACGCTTACGAGGCGCTTATGCGGCCGAAAAATTCGTCGCCTCTCGAGGTGCTCAGGATAGCAAGAGAACACGGCAGGCTTTATGATATTGAACGGCTCACATTCGAAAACGTTCTGGAGATAATCTCCGCAAACCGTGCCCGTTTCGGTGAAAAGAAGATATTCTTAAACTCAATACCCGATAGCATGATTACGGAGTACGATTTCAACAGGCTCTGCGAAAAATACGGAAATATCATGTCACAGCTTGTTATCGAGTTTACAGAGCAGGCAGACCTTACAGGCGACAAGATAGCAAGCCTGCGTTACCTTTTCAAGTCAAAGAGCTGTATGATAGCCATTGACGATTACGGAAGCGGATATTCCAATACTGCCGCTGTGCTTAGCCTTCAGCCCGATGTCATAAAAGTTGACCGCTCCCTCATAGCCGACATCAACACAAACGTAAAGAAACAGCACTTCCTCACAGGCATCATTGATTTCGCAAGGCTGAACAATATAAAGGTGCTTGCGGAGGGTGTCGAAACCTATGACGAAATGAGCGTCACCATACGCAGAGGAGTAGATTTCATTCAGGGCTTCTATACTGCAAAGCCGCAGAAGGAGATCGTTCCCGATATACCCGACGCTGTCGCCGAGCAGATGCGTATGCTCAATATGTGCCGCCCCGAAATTAAAAAGGCCCGTGATTACATCGTCCACGACGGTTGCGAGGAGCATCTCGATATAGAAAAACTGCTGTCAGGCAGATACACAGGAGTTATAGTCGAAAACGCCGTAGCACACCTTTACGCAAACGGCTGTGATGTTATGTCGTTTGTTATCAAGACCGCAGAAGGCTCAAAGTCACACATAATACTCGAAAACGCCAACATAAAAGGCGCTCTGCGCCAGTGCATACGTCTTGGTGAAAATTCCGACACCACGCTCGAAATAAAAGGGACCGATTTGCTCAGCTATGACGGAATATCCGTTCCCGGCTCATCAAAACTGCTTATAACCGGCAACGGCAATCTCTACATTGACTCCTACCGTAATGACGGCTGCTGTATCGGCAGCGGATACAACGATACCTTCGGCGAGATTACAATAAATGTTAACGGCAATGTTGAACTGCAGGCAAACGGCGACCACGGCATATGTATCGGCGGCGGTGTTTCCCCCTGTGAAACGCCCATAAAGCTGCTCAGCGGCAATATCAAAATGTCCTCCACCGGCAAGGATTGTATCGGTGCAGGCTCCTGTGACGGAAGCTGCGGCATAGAAACCGGCAACGCTACGATAGATATAAGCTGTTCGGGCAATAACGCACTCGCTGTCGGCTCTCTTTGCGGATATACCGATATAAAAGCAGACGGCACAACGTTCCTTATCCGCTCGCTCGGAGAACGTGCAGGCTGTATAGGTTCGCTGGCGGCACTTGACGGCAGCACTCCGTCAAGGATAAATATCAAAAACTCCACCCTTAATCTGTCGCTCAATGCGCTGTGCGGCTCGGCCGTAGGCTGCCGCAAAACAGCATGCGACACCGTCATATCCGACTCGGACATCACCGTACACGTTGAAGGCGACGCTGTCGCAGGCATAGGAAGCGCAGAAGGAAAAGGCTCTCTGCTTATAAAGAACAGCAATATAAAATCAAGCTCAACCTCAGGCGTTTACTCGCTCGAGATAGGCTTTATGAACAAAGGCTGTATCATAAACAACTCCACCATAAATTCTCATCTTATCAATGACCCCGATTATCACGAGCCGTCAAGACTTATGCAACAAAATTAACATAATCATTCTGTAAAAAACCGATTATTGAATCCGCACCGTTAAACATATCGCCATCACCGCTTAAAACATTATACTAACCGACAAGAAATTAATAATTTCGTGACCTTATCAATGCAACTGCACTAACATTGACCTTTCAAAAAAACGCCACTAACCTGAGATATATGTACTAATATGCGAACGTGTAGCGTTAAGCGTCCCTGCATTGACAGGATATACAATGTTCGGGTAGCTTTACGAGTTCAGCCCACACCCCGACGGGGTGTGGGTGTGAGTAAGGAAAGAGGGAGCCACGAGGGAGAGAACCTAAGAGTATAGGGCTGAGTCTTGCTTACGCAAGCACTCGGACGTTTCGCTCTGCTTCACTGGGCTGTCAAGTCCAGCGGAGCTTTAGCGGAGTGCACGAGCCTTGCGTAAGCGAGGCTCAGACTTGCACCTAGTCTCTTTGGTTCTTTCCCTCGTTAATATTGACACGTGTACCCATTCGAATAGCGAACCCGAGAAGTGCTATCCGACAAACAGAAATATCGGTAGCTTGCTATCATAGTCTGAACTTAATGATATAACAGAAGTACATCAAATACAAGACTTTTTCTAAAGCTAAAACCGATGCTTTTTGGGCATCGGTTTTTTAATCTCCTGCTTTACAGCACCTTTATAAGCTCGTCATAAATCGGCGCATAATGCTCGTCCGTTATGCCGAAATCCATTTCCTTGTACGACCATACCGCACGGGCGATATGAAGCTGTTCAAACGCTTCGTTTATCATTCTGAACCAGTTCAGCGTGCTTTCGGGGTCGGCTCTGTCTATTACGCCGTATTCACCGCAGTAAAGAGGAAGCTCCAGCTTTTCCGCTACCTTTACAGCGTCGGCAAACATCTTTACAAAGAAGCCGCTGTCAATCATACCTGTTATACCGTCAAACTCCGAAGTAAAATCCTCACCGAAATATTTTCTGCTGTCTGCAAGAAGCTTTTCGGCTGTAGCAGGGAATTTTGTGCGGTATGACTTATCAAGGCGATCTACCCAGCCGGCACCCTGATGAGTGAAAACAAGCGGATTGTAGCAGTGGAATGTCAGCACTATGTTTTCATCCCAATCAATGTCAAGGAGCGTCAGCCCGTAAATGCTCGAGTTGAAGATACCTCCGATGACTATTTTTGTTTCGGGGGCTATTTTTCTTATCTCCTTTACGGTACGGCTTGCTATCTTGTTCCACGAATCTGTGAAATCTGCGCTTGTGACTTCGTTGAGCAGTTCGAACGCTATATGACTGTCATTTCCGTAACGCCTTGCTATCTCCTGCCACAGATATACAAACTGATCCTGCAGCTTTTCGTTGCCGAAAAATCCGCAATAGCTCGGATCGTCAAAGATATATCCGCAGGTCTTGTGCAGATCGATAACGATATTAAGACCGTGCTTTTTGCACCAGCCGACACAGCTTTCAATGTAAGCCATTCCGCTTTCGATGATTTCACCGTCATCCGTCTGGATAACATTGTAATCTACAGGCATACGGACGTGATCAAGTCCCATTGTAGCTATCTTTTCAATATCCTTTTCGGTTATGAAGGTGGAATAATGCTCGTCATTGTACTTGGTTCCACACTGCGAGATCCAACCGCCCAGGTCTATACCCTTATAAAATCCGTCAAAATTTCTCATGGTTTTCCTCCTTGTTCTTTTCGGCACCGTACAGGGTAAGCCCCTGCAATTTCCCTTGTTTACAGCTTTATTATAACAGCAGGCAAGAAAAATCAATACCTGAATTGTGGCGGATTTTATATATTTGTGTGATTATTTTCTGCCGAGCGCTTTTGCAAGATCCTTTTCCGGAACGTCGGTCGGCGTGATGTTGTAGTTCTTTACGAGTATATCAAGCACTCCCGGCGAAACAAACGCAGGCAGAGTAGGGCCGAGGAAAATATTCTTTATTCCGAGATATAAAAGCGTCAGCAGTATGCAGACAGCCTTCTGCTCATACCATGACAGAACAAGCGTCAGCGGCAGGTCATTCACCGAACAGCCGAAAGCATCCGCAAGTGCAAGTGCTATCCTTATTGCACTGTATGCGTCATTGCATTGTCCGCAGTCGAGTATTCTCGGTATGCCTTCGATCGTACCGAGGTCAAGGTCATTTATACGGTACTTTCCGCAGGCGAGCGTCAGGATAAGCGTATCGGGCGGTGTTGCTTTTGCAAAATCCGTATAGTAGCTTCTGCTCGGACTTGCGCCGTCACAGCCGCCGATAAGGAAGAAGTGCTTTATCTTTCCCTGCTTTACAAGTGCTACTATCTCATCCGCTCTTGACAGTACGGCATTATGCGCAAAGCCCGTCATAACCGTATGACCGCCGTTCATACCCGTCATTTCCTTATCCTCGTCATAGCCGCCGCATTCAAGAGCCTTTGCTATAACAGGCGAAAAATCCTTGTCGTCACCGATGTGGACAAGCTCGGGGTAAGATACTACAGATGTCGTAAAAACCCTGTCGCTGTAGCTCTGCCTTACCGGCATAATGCAGTTGGTGGTGAACAGTATCGGAGCGGGAATATTGTGAAATTCCGACTGCTGGTTCTGCCAGCCCGTGCCGAAGTTGCCCTTTAAATGCTTGTACTTTTTGAGTTCGGGATACCCGTGCGCAGGGAGCATTTCACTGTGGGTGTAGATGTTTATACCCTTGCCCTCTGTCTGTTCGAGCAACAGCTTTAAATCATGCAGATCGTGACCGCTGACCACTATAAACGGACCTTTTTCTATCGTCAAAGGAACGACAGTAGGCACGGGATTACCGTAGCTTTCCGTGTTTGCACTGTCAAGAAGCGCCATACACCTGAAATTTACTTCGCCTGTTTTAAGCACAAGCCCTAACAGCTTGTCCGGATCGCTTTCGCCCTCGATTGCCCTGAGTGCCGTGTAGAAGAAGGAATTTACCTCGCTGTCGGCTTTACCGAGCGCAAGAGCGTGATACGCATACGCCGCCATACCCTTGATGCCGAACAGAATAAGCGATTTCAGCGAGCGAATATCATCGCTTGCTTCCCATAGCCTTGAAAGGTCGTAGTTGTCGACCTTGCTCTTGCATATTTTTCGTTTCTCCTCCTCGACCTCTGCTGTCAGTTCATTTACAGTTTTTGTATTGAAGCTGACATTGGTGATAGTCGTGAAAAGTCCTTTCAAAACAAGTCGGTCTGTGCTGTCCGTAGGAGTACCGCACTCCGCCGCTTTTGCAAGACTTATAAGCGCACCGATAAGCTCGTCCTGTGCTTTTGCGGTATCACTTTTTTTACCGCATACGCCTGCTTTTCCGTTGCATTTTTCGTTGTGTGCCGTCTGCTGGCACTGAAAACAAAACATTTCGTCCATAAAAATTACCTCCTTGTCCTATTCTGCGATAATTGAGGAAGAATATACACCGATAAGATATTCTTGACACGGCAGACAAAGAGTTCTATAATAGTTAATGTCGGTTATATAATGCTAACGGATAATTCGCCGTATAATGCAGAGAATATCGGGAAAACCGTAAACCGACGGAGGTTACAGATGGATAAAAATATGTTAAGTGAATATGCAAAATTGATGGTAAAGGTCGGTGCAAACGTTCAGAAAGGGCAGAAGGTACGCCTCTACGCTGAGGTTGATCAATACGAGCTTGCTACCCTTGTTGCGAAGGAGTGCTACAATGCAGGCGCAAGCTATGTTGAGATGTTCTGGAGCTGCGGCGCTGTAGAAAGGCTTCATTACGAAAACGCTTCGGTAGAAACGCTTGGTACCGTTCTTAACTGGGAAGAAGAAAGGCAGAAGCAGATGGTTAAAGATCTGCCTGCAAGGATTTTCATAGAATCTGCCGATCCCGATGAGCTGAGCGGTATTCCTGCGGATGTAATTTCAACGGTAGGCAGGATGCGTTCGAAGGTGCTCAAGAAGTACCGTGACGAGATAGACGGTAAGCACCAGTGGCTGATAGTTGCCGCCGCTTCACCCAAATGGGCAAAGAAGGTGTTCCCGGACGATGACAGCGATACCGCAGTGGAAAAACTCTGGAACGCAATTTTCTCCTGCGTTTATCTTGACGGCAATAAAAACTGGGAGCAGGTGTGGAAACAGCATACCGATACTATGAGGGAAAAAGCCGATTGGCTCAACAGCAAGCGCTTTAATTCCCTCAGATACAATAGCAGTAACGGCACAGATTTCACCGTACAGCTTATTCCCGGGGCAAAGTGGTGCGGTGCGGCTGACATAAACCGTGTAAACGGAGCGGCTTACGTTCCGAATATGCCGACAGAAGAAGTGTTCATAAGCCCGATGAAGGGCAAGTGCGAGGGCAGACTTGTCGCCACGAAGCCTCTGAGCTGGTCGGGCAACCTGATAGACGGCTTTGAGGTAGAATTCACAAACGGCAGGGTATCCGGCTGTAAAGCAAAGCAGGGCGAGGAAATACTGAAGAAGATGTTCGCTATGGATAGTGGCGCTTCAATGCTGGGCGAGGTTGCGCTCGTGCCTAAGGAATCCCCGATAAACCGTTCCGGACTTCTGTTTATGAATACCCTCTTTGATGAGAATGCCTGCTGTCACGTTGCGGTAGGCGAGGGCTTCCAGGAGGTTATCGAGGGAGCCGAAAATATGACTCTTGACGAAATTCACGCTCTTGGCGTAAACGATTCTATAATACACGTTGACTTTATGATAGGCTCTGATGACCTTGATATAACAGGAATTTGCGATGACGGCACAGAGATACCCGTGTTCAGAAACGGAACGTGGGCGTAAGCATGAAAGGATAAACCCACAGTATATAATCTGTCGAATTTATTGAATTTCCAAATTACATTGCAGTAGTATTGCATTGCTGTCAAAAATATGCTAAAATATAATCGTAGATAATTTCCAAAACAGCAAAGGACCGATCAGTAATGACAATAGCAATATGCGATGACAGTGCTATAGACTGCTTACTGTCTAAATTTCTGATAAGTGAATATTTCAAAAAGCACAGAAAGACGTGCGACATAGTCACCTATGAAACAGGCGCAAAGCTGATTTTCGACTTTGAGGACGGAGCGGTTTTCGACATTGTTTTTATGGATATATATGTCGGGGAGGAGCTGGGCATAGATATTGCACGAAGGCTCAGAAATGAAGGCTACGATAACCTGCTGATATTTTCGACTATTACTCCCGAATACGCAATAGCGAGCTACAGCGTCAAGGCAAACGGGTATATTCTGAAGCCCTTCAGCACCGAAAGAATAGAAAGCGTTCTTGACAGAGTGCTCGAGCATTATGTGAAGGACTATATCAGGATAAAAGTACGCAACAGCTATGTCAATATTATGTACAGCGACATTATCTATATCGAAAGCCGCAATAACCGCTGTATACTTCACACTGCCGATGAGGAATATCCGCTTTATATGAAGCTCGATGATATAGAACAGCAGATTGCCGATGAAAAGTCACGCTTTCTCAGATGCCACAGGAGCTATATCGTCAATATGGATCACATCACAGCGGTTGATGAACAGTTCAGATTGGATAACGGCGACAGCGCACTGATACGGAGCAGAAGCAGAGCGCAGATCAAAAAGACTTATCTCGCATACTCGCAGTCGGGTAAAGTAAAGCATAAAAAGCAATAAGCATCCGGATAAAACCGGATACTTCAGCTTGTTTATAAACCGATTATTATTAAAGCCCACGCAGTGAAATATATCGCCAACACTGCATAAAACATTTTCATATCGACAAGGAATTAATATTTTCGTGAGTGTATCAGTGCAACTGCTCTAACATTGACTTTTCAGAAAAAACGCTACTAACCTGAGATATATGTACTAACCTGCGGACGTGTAGCGTTAA
>ERZ834722.540-NODE-540-length-40835-cov-5.428985_pt1 | contig 40835 bp, 29 predicted proteins | sample MGYA00519576_ERZ834722 | MGnify/ENA primary metagenome ERZ834722 (study PRJEB31850, sample SAMEA3708759) | human gut metagenome | biome: human gut; feature: human-associated habitat; material: faeces | place: China | collected 2014 ...
TCCCGCAGGCCGTAGATCTGCCATGTACGGACGCAAACAAATAATCTCAGTTGCGCGCAGCGCACAACAGACTCCGCATTGCGAAAAAACGGGAAGAAGAACGGGCGGCGGATGCGCCGTCGAAAACGCGGGCGCGAGCTTGCCGAGTAGCGTTTTAGGTGCATCCGGCGGCCGTTCCCCGAGCTTTTCGCCTGGCGGACACTTTTGGTGCCACCTTTTGGTGTCAAAAGGTGGTAAAAACTGCTGCTCGCAGGAAACGCCGAATCGGAGGTGCGGGATGCTTCCCGAAGTAAGAATCGATTTTTTCTGCGGAAGAAGTGCATTTCCGCAGGCCGGAACCCGCTAAAATACGATTTTAAAAGATTCGCTCTTCGGTCAAAACCCGAAGAGCCGCAGCCCGCACTCCGGAAACAGCCCTGCCGCACGGTAAAAATCCGGCCGCAAACCGATATATCGGATTAAATTCGTTACCTTTGTCGTCGGAATCGCGCACGTGCGCGACACAACCAAGTTTTACCCTGTTCGTCATCCATGATTTCGCTCGATAATCTCACGGTAAGTTACGGCGGCTGGACGCTGTTCGATAATATCTCGTTTCTGATCAATCCCAAAGACCGCATCGGTCTGGTGGGCAAAAACGGCGCGGGCAAAACCACACTGCTCAAACTCATCGTCGGCGAGCAGCAGCCCACGTCGGGCGCGGTCTCCAAAAACGGCGAATGCACGGTGGGCTACCTGCCGCAGCAGATGAAGGTCGCCGACACGACGACGCTCGTCGAGGAGACGGCATCGGCCTTCAAAGAGGTGCTGGCACTCGAAGCCGAAATCGCCGCCCTGACGCGCGAAATCGCCGAGCGCACCGACTACGAATCGCCCGCCTACGAAGCGTTGCTGCACCGGTTGAACGACGCGCAGGATCACTACCACATCCTCGGCGGCGAGACGCGCGACGCCGACATCGAAAAGACGCTGCTGGGACTGGGTTTCAAGCGGTCGGATTTCGGCCGCGCCACCTCCGAGTTCTCTGGCGGCTGGCGCATGCGCATCGAGCTGGCCAAACTGCTGCTGCGACGCCCCTCGATCTTCCTGCTGGACGAACCGACCAACCATCTGGACATCGAGTCGATCCAGTGGTTGGAGGAGTATCTGAAAAGCTACAACGGCGCCGTGCTCGTCATTTCGCACGACCGCGCCTTTCTGGACAACGTCACCAACCGCACGGTCGAACTGTCGCTGGGCAAGATCACCGATTACAAGGTCTCCTATTCGAAATACGTCGTCCTGCGCGCCGAGCGGCGGGCGCAGCAGATGGCGGCCTACGAGAACCAGCAGCGGATGATCGAGAAGACCGAGGAGTTCATCGAGAAATTCCGCTACAAACCCACCAAGTCGAACCAGGTGCAGTCGCGCATCAAGCAGCTGGAGCGGCTGGACCGTCTCGAGATCGAGGAAGAGGACCTCGCCACGCTCAACATCAAGTTCCCGCCCGCGCCCCGCTCGGGGCAGATCGTCGCGGAGATCAGCGAGGCCGGCATGTCGTTCGGCGAGAAACATGTCTTCAGCGGCGCGAATTTCGTCATCGAGAAGGGCGACAGGATTGCGTTGGTAGGCCGCAACGGCGAGGGCAAGACGACCCTCGCACGCATGCTGATCGGCCAGCTGACGCCCACCGAAGGGTCGGTGCGCCTCGGGGCGAACGTCAATATCGGCTATTACGCCCAGAATCAGGACGATCTGATGGACGGCGATTTCACGGTCTACGACACGCTGGACCGTGTGGCCGTGGGCGACATCCGGACCCGCCTGCGCGACATTCTGGGGGCGTTCCTGTTCCGCGGCGAGGACATCGACAAGAAGGTCAAGGTCCTCTCGGGCGGCGAGCGGGCGCGTCTGGCGATGGCCCGCATGATGCTCGAACCGCGCAACCTGCTGGTGCTGGACGAGCCGACGAACCACATGGACATGCGCTCGAAGGACATCCTCAAGAACGCCATTATGAAGTACGACGGCACGGTGGTCGTGGTGTCGCACGACCGCGAATTCCTCGACGGCATGGTCGAGAAGGTCTACGAGTTCCGCGACGGCGGGGTGAAGGAGTATCTGGGCGGCATCTACTATTTCCTCGAAAAGCGCAAGCTGGAGTCGTTGCAGGAGATCGAGCGGCGCGACGCTCCGGCCAAAATGCCTGCGAAAGGCGACGAACCGAAGCCGGCCGTATCCGGAAAGCTCTCCTACGAGCAGAGGAAGGAGCAGGAGAAGCAGCTGCGCAAAGCGAAAAAGGTCGTGGAGACGATCGAGGCGGAGCTGGCCGACATCGAGAAGCGGATCGCGGAGTACGATGCGCGGTTCGCCGCCGCGACCGAATACAACGAGGCCGACTACAAGGCTTACAACGAACTGAAAACCCGTTACGACCACCAGATGCACGAGTGGGAGAAGGCGTCGTATGAACTGGAAATCATCGAAAACGAGTGATTCCCAATTCTCTCGGGCACCTTTCGAACTTCCCTCGCCGGTCGAGACAGTCACATACGTGGAGTATGCTCCTGCCTTGCCTGACTCGCGAAACTCAAAATATGCTCCGCGATAATCGGAAATCGGGAATGGCGAAGAACGAACAAAGCAAATATACCTAACTATGGATAGCAACCTTATTTTCGGGATTCGTCCCGTGGCCGAAGCGATCGAGGCCGGAAAGCAGATCGAGAAACTCTACATCCGCAAGGGCGCCGAAGGGCAGCTGATGCAGGAGCTGAAAGATCTTTGCATGCGCCACCGTCTGCATTATCAGGAGGTTCCGGTCGAGAAGCTCAACCGTCTGACGCGCGGCAACCACCAGGGCGTCGTGGCGCAGACCGCGGCCATCGAGTATGTGCAGCTGACCGACATTCTGGAACGCGTGCCCGAAGACGAGACGCCGCTCGTGGTGTTGTTCGACGGGGTGACCGACGTGCGGAATTTCGGGGCCATCGCCCGCTCGGCCGAGTGCGCCGGGGCGCACGGGCTGATCACGCCGCTGAAGAACTCGGCGCCCGTGAACGCCGAGGCGATCCGTTCGTCGGCCGGTGCGCTGACGACGATTCCGGTGTGCCGCGTCGGCTCGGTCCGCAATACGCTCAAGGCATTGCAGGCGGAGGGCTTTCAGGTCGTGGCCGCCACGGAGAAGAGCCGCAAACTGCTCTACGATGCCGATTTCCGCCGTCCTACGGTGATCGTGATGGGCGCCGAGGATACGGGCATCTCGAAAGAGGTGCTCAAACTCTGTGACGAGCAGCTGGCCATTCCGCTGATCGGCCACATCGAGTCGCTCAACGTCTCGGCTGCGGCGGCCGTGATGCTGTTCGAGGTCGTGCGCCAGCGCATCGGGCCGGAGAACTGAAAGGAGGAGACGGAGTCCCGTCATTGCGGGGAGCGCAGCGACGCGGCAATCCTTGCGGCGTTACGACACTCTCCGCAGATGGCCGCGGCATCTGACGACGCCTCGCCATGACGAACGAATATGCAAAGCCGATAATCAAAATCATAATTCTGTGAAAGCCAAACTCGAATACTGCCTGCGCTGGCTCCGCGAAGGGGCCGTGCGGGTCGTGCGGTCGTACCCGGTCGAAACGCTCCTGGCGCTCTACGCCTGCATCCGGTGCCTGCTCACCTACGAACTCGACTGGAGCGAGGAGGAATTGTTTAATAGACTCGGTCTCGTGCCGCTGTTCTTCGCCCTGGCGCTTGCCGTCAACAACCTGGCGGGGCGCGGACCGTGGCGGAAAGTCTATTGGGTCGTGTGGGCGCCGATCGTGCCGCTGACGCTTTGGAGCGGTCTCGGCGACTGGATCGAAAGCGCGTCTTTCCGCATTTCGCTCGGCATACTGGCGCCGCTGCTGTTGCTGTTGAGCCTGCGGGCCGTGCGCAACGACCGGTTCGTCAACGGCGCGCTCGTCTGGCTGCGCTCGGGTGCGCTGGCCCTGCTGTTCGCCAATGTCGCGCTGGGGCTGTTCTATGCGATACTCTATTCGGCGACCTATATCTTCGGCCTCGGCGGAGCGTGGATCGAACACGTCGCGGTGTGGTCCGTGACGATCTGCGAGACGCTGGCCGTGCCGCTGCTGTTCCTGATGATGGCCGACCGCTGGCGGGACGCCGAACTGCGCGGCAGCCGCATCCTCGAAATGCTGCTGAACTACATCGTGACCCCCGCGCTGCTGATCTACGCCGCGATCCTCTACCTCTACATGGCCAAAATCCTCGTCACGTGGACGCTGCCCGAGGGCGGCGTGGCCTATCTGGTCTTCGGGTTCACGATGACGGCGCTGGCCGTGAAGGCGCTGGGGCGGCTGCTTGAAAAACGGATTTACGACTGGTTTTTCGACCGTTTCAGCCTTGTGTCGCTGCCCGTGCTGACGCTGTTCTGGATCGGCGTGGTGCGCCGCACGAACGAATACGGCCTGACCGAACCGCGCGTCTACCTCGTGGTGTGCGGCGGTCTGATGACCCTCTGCGTGCTGTTGTTCCTTTCGCAGCGTACGGGCCGTTACCTGTGGGTGTGTCTTGCGGCATGGGTGAGCTTCGCCGCGCTGGCTTACGTTCCCTTCCTCGAGCCGGAGCGTATCGCCGTGCAGTCGCAGACGCAGCGCGCGGAGCGGGTGGCGGAGCGGCTCGGACGCCTCGGCGGGGACGGACGGCTGCTGCTGACGCCGATGCCGCTGGCCGATACCGTTTATAAGAAGGAGTACCGGAAACTCTACGAGTCGCTCGACTATATCCGCCGCGACAGCGCGGCTTTCGCCCGTTTCGGCGTGAAGGACCTCGACGATCTGGCCGCGATTTTTCCCGAAGCGATGCGCGATTACGTGAGGTGGGGCTATGATTGGAGCTGTGTCGATACATGTGTCGATACCAATATTATTGAACTGGAGGCGCCCGTTAATGTCCGGTTCGAGGTAAATGCGGAATATCCGCATTATTATACGAATCTCCGGAACTGGTACAACGATCATAGTTATGATGTCAGCAACGATACGCTTCGTCTGTTTTTGGGGGAGGAGTGTGCCGTGTACCGGATTTCCTGTCGGGATTTGCTGGAACGCCAGCTGGAAAGGAGCGGATTCGATCCGGCCGAAGCGTGCGAGCCTGCGCCGGAGCAGTTGCTGCGGCTGTTGGATTACCGCGATGACCGTTGCCGGATTCTGTTCGAAAATATTAAGTTGGAACGTACGGATTCTGCCGTTGTAATACAGGGAATGGCGATCAATGCTGTGCTGATGCGATGACCTCCCTCTATGTGCATCCCCGGCTGGGCGAGGTGACCCTCTCGCAGACCGTGCGCGCCCGCCGCATTTCGATTTCGGTGCGCGCCACGGGCGCCGTGCGGCTTTCGTTCCCCTGCGGGGTGCCGCAAAAACGGGCTTTGGATTTTCTGGAGCAAAAAGCGGAATGGATCGGGGCGGCGCGCGAACGGCTCGCCCGCAAGCGGGCATCCCTGCCTCCGCAGTTGCCGCCCGAGGAGCGGAAAGCCCGCATCGAGGAGCTGCGCCGTGCGGCGAAAGCCGACCTGCCGGGCCGCATCGGGCGGCTGTCGGAGGCGACGGGCCTGAAGTGCGAAAAACTTTCGATCCGCGCCTCGCGCACGAAGTGGGGGAGTTGCTCGGGGCGCAACCACATCTCGTTGAGCCTCTTTCTGATGACTCTTCCGGAGCACCTGCGCGACTATGTGATCGTCCACGAACTCTGCCACACGGTTCACCACGACCATTCGCCCCGTTTCCATGCCTTGGTCGACCGTCTGGTCGGAGGGCGTGAAAAAGCCCTTAACCGGGAGTTAAGGGCTTTCACGATTCGTTAGCGGGAATTTTCTATCGGGAGAGCGCCTGTTTCTCGCGTTTCCAGGTTGTGGCACAGAATGCCGTGGCAAGCAGGCTGGCGACAATGAACATCCAGAAGGTGGCGTTCCATCCCAGCGAGTTGTCGTTGGCGACCGAACCCATGACGATTTTCGCCAGCACGGCGTCGCCGAACAGGTAGCCGAACAACCCGACGAATCCTGCGGCCGTTCCGGCTGCATTCTTCGGCACGAGGTTCAGCGCCTGAATGCCGATCAGCGCCACGGGACCGTAGATGCAGAACCCGATTTCGCAGAGCGCCGTGTAGACGACCGTGCGGCCGATGGCGGCAGGGTCGCCGCCGAAGATTTCAGCCAGCGACTGGGCAATGGGAGCGGCTTTCCAATAGACCAGAATGCCGATTAGCACCAACACCATGTAGATCACGTTGGCCGGGGCGCAGCGTCCCTTGAAGAATTTGGCCGAGATCCATCCGCAGATGATCGTTCCGGGGACGCCCGCGTAGTTGTGCAGCGAGAAGGCCAGGTTGCTCTGCGAGGCATCCATGATATTCATCTCCTGCAGGTAGACCGGCGCCCAGTCGCTGATGCCGTAACGCACCAGATAGACGAAAGCGTTGGCCAGGGCGATGAGCCAGAGAATCTTGTTCTTGAAAATGTAGTCGACGAAGAGTTTTTTGAAGGGGATTTTCTGTTCTTCTCCCTTGGCGGCCTTTACCGCCGAGTAATCGTTGCGGTATTCGTCGATGGGAGGCAGCCCGCAGGCCTGGGGCGTGTCGCGCAGCGCCCACCAGCAGAAAACGGCCAGAAGAAGCGCCACGCAACTCGGGAAGATGAAGGCTGCACGCCACGTGTCGCCCCATCCCAGCATGGCGAAGATGGCGATTCCGGCGGTTACGAGCAGTCCCAGCGAGCCGCTGCCGATCGTGTGCGACGTATTCCATACCGACATTTTGAAACTGCGTTCGTTCTGGGAGAACCAGTGGGCCATGATACGCCCGCAGGGAGGCCATCCCATGCCCGAAAGCCAGCCCACCAGCAGCATCAGACCGAAGATAATGCCTACGTTGATGCCGGGATTTGTGTGGCTGTAAGGGATCAGTCCCGTGCAAATCATCAGCAACGATGAGAGAATAAGTCCTACGACAAGGAATTTGCGTGCGTCGGAACGGTCGGAAAGGCTGCCCATGATGAACTTGCTGAAGGCATAGGCGATCGAGATCGCCGAACCCGCGAGTCCTACGCTGGCCTTGTCGAGGAGTCCCGACTCGATCATGCCTGGCGCTGCGAGCGAAAGATTCTTGCGCACCAGATAGTAGGCTGCGTATCCCAGAAACGCACCCAAAAATACGCGCAGACGCATCTGCGCGTATTTGGCCGGGATTTTGTCCTGGGAGAGCCTCGGTTTGGGAGCCGGAGGATTAAAAAAATTGAACATTTTAAGCTTGGGTTAAAGTCCGTTTAAGCTTCAAAGATATAATTTTTCGCCATCTTCGTGAAACTTTCGACCTGCGCATCGATCCATGCCTGGTCGCGGCCCAGTTCGCGGGCCATCGTTTCGGCGACCTTCGGGGCGGCGGCCATCGCCTCGCGGGCGTCGACGAACAGCAGCCGCACGCGGCGCGCCAGTACGTCCTCGACCGTGAGGGCCATCTCCTCGCGCACGGCCCAAACCACCTCGGCAAGCGTGTAGCCGAACTTCGGAGAGAGCTTTTCGCCCAGCGCCGGGTTTTCCTTGATCAGATTCAGGATCTTCGGCTCGTCCGAACCGTAAACGTACATATGGTCGGCGAGGTTGGGATTCTTGCGGTAGCCGTGGATGTGGAATTTCTTGGTCACGCACTTGCGCCGGGGAAGTCCCGCTACTTCGATGGCCTTGTCCACCGTGTCCTCGGCCATCAGGCGGTAGGAGGTCCACTTGCCGCCGGTGATCGTCACCAGACCGTTGTCCGAGGTGATGACCTTGTGGCTGCGCGAAATCTCCTTCGTGTTCTTGCCCTCCTTCTTGGGCGCCGCCAGCGGACGCTGACCCGCGAATACCGAGAGGATGTCCTTGTAGGTGGGCGCCGGGTTCATGTAGAGTCCCGCGGTGCCGAGGATGAAGTCGATCTCCTCCTTCAGCGGACGCGGCTCCTCCTCCGGGGTGGGGCGCACGATGTCGGTCGTTCCGACCACGACCTTGTCGTGCCAGGGCACGGCGAACAGCACGCGGCCGTCCGAGGTCTTGGGAACCATGATCGCATAGTCGCTCTGCAGGAATTTCATGTCCAGCACGAGGTGCACGCCCTGGCTCGGGGTGACCATCTTGCGGTGTTCGGGGCTGTCCATGTGCATGATGTCGTCGACGAAGCAGCCGGCGGCGTTCACGACGCTGCGCGCCTTGATCGAATACTCCTCGCCGGTGGTGTTGTCGACGAACTTCACGCCGGCGACCTTGCCCGCCTCATTGTGCAGGATGCCCGTCACGGTGGCCTCGTTGACGACCGTGCCGCCGTTCTCGACGCAGGTCTGGGCGAGGTTGATGGCCATGCGCGAGTCGTCGAACTGTCCGTCGTGGTAGACCACGCCGCCCTTCAGCCCCTTTTCGACCGAGGTGGGGATGTATTTCATCACTTTCTTGGCGGAGATGTACTTCGAACGTCCGTAGCCGAAGCCGAACGAGAGCAGATCGTAGAAGGTCAGGCCGCAGAAGTAAAGGAAATTGTCCCAGTAGCGGTAGTTCGAAATGACGAACGCCTGGTCCTTCACCAGATGCGGGGCGTTGGCCTTCATGCGGCCGCGCTCGCGCAACGCTTCAAGCACCAGCATCACGTCGCCCTTTTGCAGGTAGCGCACGCCGCCGTGCACGAGTTTGGTCGAGCGGCTCGACGTACATTTCGCAAAGTCGGTCTTCTCCAGGCAGGCTACGCTCATGCCGCGCGTGGCTGCATCCACCGCGACGCCGAGTCCGGTCGCACCGCCGCCTACGACTACCATGTCCCAGATTTTGCCCTTGTCGGACAACTTTTTGATTTGTGATGCTCTTTCCATAAATATCGGTTTGATGATTGATTTCGTTTCGGAACAAAAGTACAAATCATTTCGGCGATTTCAAAATAAAAAACCTTTTAATTTGAAATATTCTGATCGGGCATGCAATTTCTTGCGGGAGGGAAAATAATCGCGGCGGAATGTTCGTGTTTCGAATATTTTTCGTATATTAGTCTCTCAAAACTTTAAAATTTTAATTGCGCATGAACAAACCAGGTGAAGAACCACTTTTGAGCCTTCCGGAACGGCACAGCCGTATTTTGTCGCTGTTGCAGCAGAACGGCTCGATTTCGGTGACACAGCTCTCCGAGCTTTTCAAGGTTTCGGAAGTGACCATCCGCAAGGACCTGTCCTACCTCGAACAGCAGAAGAAACTCTACCGGACGCATGGCAGCGCCATTCTTATAAGCCCTTATATCAGCGATCGCCACGTCAACGAGAAAGAGAAGAAGAACGTCGCCGAGAAGCGGGCGATCGGTGCCGCCGCCGCGGCCCTCGTGTCGCAGGACGATTCGATCATCATCGCTTCGGGCACGACGATGGCCTTTCTGGCCCGGGAGATCAAACCCGTAGGCCGCCTGACGGTCATCACGGCGGCGGTTCCCGTGACGCAGATTCTCTCGCAGCACGCCGATGTGGACGTCATCCAGCTGGGCGGCATCACCCGCAGCAGTTCGGTGTCGGTCGTGGGGCCTTTTGCCGAGGCGATGCTCCGCAATTTCAATTGCAGCAAACTGTTCGTAGGCGTGGACGGTATCGACACGGAGTTCGGACTGACGACGACCAACGTGCTCGAAGCCTCGCTGAACGATGCGATGATCAATGCCGCGCAGAAGGTCGTGGTGCTGGCCGACTCGTCGAAATTCGGCCGCCGCGGGTTCAGCAAGATCTGCGATCTGGAGGCTGTCGACCGAATCATCACCGACAGCGGTGTGCAGCCCCTCTATCTGGAGCGTCTGCGTGAACGCGGCATCGAGGTGACGGTGGTGGATGTCTGACAGATACCTTATTATATAAAACGAGAGCGGCAACCGATTTTGCCGCTCTCGTTTTTTTGTGGTCCAGGAACCCTATTTCTTCAGCAGGGCCTGCAAACGCTCGGGATAGTCGGTGGTGATGTAATCCACGCCCAAGTCGATGAAGTATTTCATGTCCGCTTCCTCGTCCACGGTCCAGACGTTGACTTCGAGTCCCAGGTCGTGGGCCTGCTTCACCCATTCGGGGTTTTTGCGGAGCACCTTCATCGAGTAGTCGATGCCGGCCAGCCCCAGTTTCTTGATGCTCTTGGGAGCCAGGTCGCCGTTGAGGTAGTAGATTTTGGTGTCGGGAATGAGCTTCTTGAATGCCATGCAGGCGTTGATCGAGAAGGCGATGATCTCCGTCTGGTCCAGCACGCCGTATTTCTTGAGCTGCTTGACGATCTTTTTGGCGGCGAGGTCTTCGCGGTTGTAATCCGAAAGCGACTTCATTTCGAGAATCAGGCGCGTGTCGGGTTTCGAGGCGACGAGTTTCAGGTAGGCGTCGAACGTGGGGATGTTCTCGCCGTTGGGCAGCACGATGGCCGTGATCTCCTTGGCGGTGGCTTTCTCCATGTTGACGTCCGTGCCTTTGTAAATGCGGTCGTGGTTGACGATCAGTTTGTCGTCGGCGGTGAGCCATACGTCGATTTCCGAGCCGAAGACACCGACGGCGTCGGCTTTCGTGAACGAAGCGATCGAGTTCTGCGCCGATTCGGGGGCTGTCCAGTAACCGCGGTGTGCGATTACCTTGGGTTGGGCTGCGACGGCGCCTCCTGCTAACAGCATGGCGGCGGCCAAAATGAGGTTTTTTGTCATATCGTTTGAAATGTTAGTTGGTGACTTCTGAAACGAAACCATTACAAAGGTAGCAAACATTTCCGGATTTACAAGTCGAAAGGAAGGCAAAACTTTCGTTTGCATAAGGATGTCGCCGCAGCCGTTTTCGGGGATTCCGGGCATGAAATGGTCGATTTTTATTGTTAATTGAAGCAAAATTATGCCGGGCGTCACGGATTTTTTCCTATCTTCGTGCAATCCGAATCCGGATACTCAAACTTAAAACCACAAAATAAGAGCCATGAAAGAAAAAGTCAGCAAGAAATTCAATGAACTTTACGGCGAAGGAGCCATCCTGTTCGCTTCTCCGGGCCGCATCAACCTGATCGGCGAGCATACGGACTACAACGGGGGTTTCGTCTTCCCGGGGGCGGTCGATAAGGGTATTGTCGCGGCGATCCGGCTCAACGGCACGGACAAGGTGCGCGCTTATGCGCTCGACCTGGGCGAAAGCTCGGAGTTCGGCCTGAACGAGGCGGACAAACCGGCCGAGAGCTGGGCGTGCTACATCTTCGGCGTCTGCCGCGAGATTCAGAAGCGCGGCGGCAAGATCGGCGGTTTCGACACGGTGTTTGCCGGAGACGTGCCCCTGGGCGCCGGCATGTCGTCGTCGGCAGCGCTGGAGTCAACCTATGCCTTTGCGCTGAACGACCTCTATAACTGCGGTATCGACAAGTTCGAACTGGCGAAGATCGGTCAGTCGACCGAGCACAACTACTGCGGCGTGAACTGCGGCATCATGGACCAGTTCGCCTCGGTGTTCGGCAAGAAGGGCAACCTGATCCGTCTGGACTGCCGTTCGCTGGAATACGCCTACTTCCCGTTCGACCCGAAGGGCTATAAGTTGGTTCTGCTGGATTCGCGCGTGAAGCACGAACTGGTAGGCTCTCCGTACAACGACCGCCGCGCTTCCTGCGAGCGCGTTGCGAAGGTGCTGGGGCAGGAGTTCCTGCGCGGCGCTACGATGGAGCAGCTCGAAGCCGTCAAGGATCGGATTTCGGAGGAGGACTACAAGCGCGCCCGCTATGTGATCGGCGAGGAGAAGCGCGTTCTGGACGTATGCGAAGCGCTCGAAAAGGGCGACTACGAGACGGTCGGCAAGCGCATGTACGAGACCCACTGGGGCATGTCGAAGGACTACGAAGTGTCGTGCGAGGAGCTGGACTTCCTGGCGGAGGTCGCCGAGGAGTGCGGCGTGACGGGTTCGCGCATCATGGGCGGCGGCTTCGGCGGCTGCACGATCAACCTGGTGAAGGACGAACTTTACGACAACTTCATCGCCACGGCCAAGGAGAAGTTCAACGCCAAATACGGCCACGAACCGAAGGTTTACGACGTCGTGATCTCCGACGGTTCGCGCCGGCTGTAATTTTCGATGATTGCGGCGCATCTGCCGCAATCATCCCCCGAACGGGACGAATGGAGCATACGTCATCCATTCGTCCCGTTTTTACGATGTATGCCTCGCTGATCAAAAACGACGGAACTTTCGGGGGGGGCAATCCGTGGACGGCTTCGGTCGAATTGAAAACAGCGGACTCTTGTGGTCCGCCCTTTTCGTTTTTGCAGGCTATATGAAAAACGCCATCGCCGAGAGCAGTTTGCGCAATTCGGCCAGCGCTCCCGAGATGTGGTACTGCACGGTCTTGGGGCTGATGTTGAGCGCCTCGGCGATATCGTTGTAGGACATGTTCTCGTAACGGCTCATGCAGAAACCCCGCCGACGCTGCTCGGGCATGTTGCGGACCGCCAGGTCGATCATCTCCAACAGGTCGTCCGTCGACACGCTTTCGTCGGCCTGGGGCGCGGCGGGACTCTCCGCAGCTCCGGTTTCCGCCTGATATTTGGACTCTACCTGCCGGTGCTTGTAGGCATTGAAGATGGCATTGCGCGTCATGCGGAACAGATAGCCCCGAAACGAAAGGACGGCCCCGAGTCCCCGGCGCTGTTCCCAGATTTTCAGGAAAATATCGTGCGTGACATCTTCGGCGTCGGTCCGGTCTTTGAGCAGCCGGAAGGCGAAATCACGGACCTTGGAGGCATAGCGCAGGTAAAGGATATCCAATGCTTCGGAATCCCCGTCACGGAGTTTTTTCAGGATAATATGTTCGTCGCAATCCATAGTCGGTCGGTGCAAATATAGATTTTAAGCGAATAAATTAAAAATCTTTTCTCCTTTTTTCACGATTTTTTAACGGAACGGCGGAAATATAAAAAAAATTGTACGAACTGACTGGCCATCGCCGCCGGCAAGTTGTCTTATTTATGGAACCGGCTCCGAAAACAACTATTTAACCTAAAAAACTCAACATGAAAAAACAGCTACTATTCATTGCGGTCCTGTTGTGCGCATGTCTGGCGGGCAGCTGCAAGGACGACGATCCGGCGGCCCCCGACAGTCTTTACATGCACAGCACGTCGGGAACCGTAGAGGCCGTTGCCGGCACACAGTCCGTGACGATCTACACCACCTGCGGTTGGAAGGCCACCGGCGACGACTGGATCACGATCGAACCCCTTTCGGGAGGCGAAAAGGGCATTTTCGCCGTTCACCTCAGCTTCGGGGCCAACGACACGGGCGCACTGCGCACCGGCCGGGTCGTCTTCGAGGCCGGGACCTATTCGGAAACCTACACCCTGACGCAGAAAGCGCAATAAACCGCAGCCCCTCTAAAACCGGCACACGATGAGCAAAACGGAACGCAAGCGAATCATCGACTACATATTCCGCCATCCGGACACCCCGGAAGACATCCGGCAGCAATTCGAACGCTGGATGCTGGCCCGGGAGCACGACTCCGGGATCGACGAAATCCTGTGGGACATCTGGGAAAACCATGCGGCGCCCGCCTCGGAGGAGGAGGACCGCAGGGGACTCGAACGGCTCCGGGCATCGCTCCGCGCAAGCCGGGTCCGCTCGCTTCCACGCCGCGTCCTGCGCTATGCAGGCATGGCCGCCGCCGTCGTGCTGGTATTCCTCGGAGGCTATTTCGCCGCCACGCAGACGCTCGCACCCGAAAAGGAGGTCACGCTGCTGACTGCCAAGGGACATGTCGGGGAGTTCACCCTGCCCGACGGGACAAAGGTGTGGCTCAACGGCGAAAGCCGGTTGAAGTACAACGCGGAATTCTCGGGCAGGACCCGCGACGTGGCCCTGACGGGCGAAGCGTTCTTCGAAGTGCGTAAAGACACGCTGCGGCCGTTCCGCGTCAGCATGAACGACTTGCAGGTCGAGGTGCTGGGCACCTCGTTCGACGTCATGAACTACGCGTTCGGATCGAGCGAGGAGGTGGTGCTCAAAACCGGCTCGGTGAAGATCTCCGGGGAGCATCTCCGAAGCCCCGTGACGCTGCGTCCCGACGAGCGGTTCTCGCTCGACCGGCTTTCGAAACGCGCCTGCGTCGAAAAGGTCGACGCGCGGAATTACAGCCAGTGGTTCTCACCGCGTCTGATCTTCGACAACACGCCGCTGAAAGACATCATCATCAACCTCGAACGGAGGTACAATATCGAAATCTCCCTCTCTTCGAACATCTCGCCTGAAAAACGACTGTCGCTGGTCGTCTGCCACGAACCGCTGGAAGACCTCATGGAGGTAATGTCCTCGCTGATGTCGATCCGCTACCGCATAGACGGCAACCGCGTCCTGATCACCCAGAGATAAACCCTGTAACATAGACGGTCTGTCCCGAAACCTCCCGCAACAAGAGGCTCCGGCATACCCTTTCATTTGAAAAATCGAATCAAACACAAATCGAAACTATCATGAATGAACTCAACGTTTTGAAAAGGATCTGCCGGCATCTGTTCCTGGCGGTCCTCCTCTGCGCGGTGTCGGCCGCCACGGCTTCGGCCCAGGTCCCGACCGTCACCGTCGATGCGAAGAACGTTACCATCAAAGAGCTGTTGCAGCGCATCGAAGCCAACAGCCAGTACACGTTCGCCTACATCGACGCCGACATCAACCCCGACAAACGGGTGTCGGTGAAGGCCGTCAACCGCAGCATCGCCTCGATCATCGCCGAGGTGCTTCCCAATGTGAATATGGAAGTTAAGGGGCTGAAAATTGTCCTCACAGCCAAACGGGGGGGGGAATCGCAGACCCGCCCGGCCGCTGACGCCGGACGCACCGTGAAGGGCCGCGTGACCGACGAAAGCGGCGCGCCGGTGATCGGCGCCACCGTCATCCTGAAAGGCACCACGATCGGCACGGCGACCAACGCCATGGGCGAATACGCCATCGACATCCGGCAGGCCGACGCCGTGCTGGTCTACTCGCTCATCGGCTACAACAAAGTGGAACTGGCCCTCGCCGACAACCAGACGCAGGCCGACGTTACGCTGAAAAGCGAGGCGATCGCCATGGACAACGTGGTGGTCGTAGGCTACGGCGTGCAGAACAAGCGCGACGTGACGACGGCCATCTCGTCCATCAAGGCCGAAGACTTCGCCGCCATGCCGACGGCCGATTTCCGCGACGCCATGGCCGCCAAGATGCCGGGCGTGCAGGTGCTCACCCTGGGCGGCCAGCCCGACGGCAACGTTTCGATCCGCATCCGCGGCATCCAGTCGGCCACGTCGGGCAACGACCCGCTCTACGTCATCGACGGCGTTCCGTGCGACGCCCGGGCCTTCTCGAACCTCGAAAGCAGCGACATCGAGAGCCTCGAAGTGCTCAAAGATGCCTCGGCGGCGGCGATCTACGGTTCGCGCGGCTCGTGCGGCGTCATCCTCATCACGACCAAACGCGGCGAGGGCGAACGCCCCGTCGTGAGCTATGACGGCCAGTTCAGCGTCTCGAGCGTCTCGAAGACGATCGACATGCTCAATGCCTATGAATTCGCCAAAATCTTCAAAGAGGCCCGCGACGGCGCCTACCTGTTCAACGTTCCGACGGGTTCGATCGACGACCCCTATGAGGACCGTCCCCAGACCTACCACCGCGTTGACCCGCTCATCACGGCCTACCTGCAGGACAAGACCGGCACGATGACCGACACCGACTGGCAGGACGCCATCTTCCGCACGGCCTATTCGACCAAGCACTCTGTATCGGTCTCGGGCCGCACCAAGACGCTGGGTTACTACATCGGCGCCAACTACCTCTACCGCGAGGGAACGATCATCGGGTCGGATTTCGAACGTTACAGCCTGCGGGCCAACATCGACGGCAAGCGCAACCGGCTGAAATACGGCGTCAGCTTCTCGCCCTCCTACTCGAAGACCAACTACATCTCCTCTGACACGCAGTACGGCGACGATGGTGTAATCGCCTCGGCACTGATGGCGCCTCCGGTCTTCCCGGTCTACAACACCGATGGCTCCTACAACTGGGACATGAACGGATTCCTGCGCGTCAACAGCTGGGACACCCAGACCAACGAGGTGCTCAACCCCGTGGCGCTGGCGCTCGAAATCGACGACGTGCGCGAGAAGATCAACATTCTGGGCAACGCCTACGTCTCCTATGAGTTCATCAAAGGGCTGGAATACAAATTCACGGCCGGCGGCGACTACTACTCCTACATCCGCAACTACTACCGCCCCTCGTACATCCCCCTGCGCGGCCATAAATATTACGACGATCTGTCAGCCCCCAAAGCGCAGAACAACATGAACTCCTATTTCCACTGGACGATCTCCAACCAACTTTCCTTCAACCGCACCTTCGGCGATCATTCGGTCAACGCCGTGGCGGTCTACGAAGCCGAGAAGCAGGGCATCCAGACCTCGCAGATCGTGGGCACCGGCACGGCCGGCGACGACAAGATCCGCACCACGAAGGGCAAGACCATCGACCTGACGGAGACCTACAACAACAAGTACGCCTACACCTTCGCCTCGTGGCTCGTGCGTGCGCAGTACTCCTACAAGGGCCGTTACATGGTTTCGGCCTCGATCCGCGGCGACGGTTCGTCGCGCTTCGCCCCCAACACCCGGTGGGGTTATTTCCCGGCGGCCTCCGTGGGATGGCGCATGAGCGACGAGAGCTTCCTGCGCGATGTGAAATGGGTCGACGACCTGAAAATCCGCGCCAGCGTGGGACAGACCGGTAACGCTCAAATCGGCAATTCTGAATACCTGGCGCTCTACGGCTCGACGAACATCGATCTCGGCAACGGACTCACTTCGCAGGTCTATCCCACGCAGATCGCTAACAACGACCTGGGCTGGGAGAAGAACACGCAGTACAACGTTGGTCTGGATGTCAGCCTGTGGCGCGGCACCCTCGGATTCACCGCCGACTACTACTATTCGAAGACGACCGACATGCTGTTCGACGTTCCCGTCTCATCAGTATCGGGCCTCACCTCGTCGAACGTCAACATCGGTTCAATGCAGAATAAAGGTATCGAGCTGGCGCTCACCTCGCGGCGCAGCTTCGGCGACTTTTCCTACGCCTTTGCCGCCAACTGGTCGCTCAACCGCAACAAGGTGCTGAGCCTCGGCGATGAGAACGCCGACATCATCAAAGAATCCTCCTACGCCGGCGGTTACTACCTCACGCGCGTAGGCCAGCCCGTCGGCTGTTACTACCTGCTTGTGCAGGACGGCATCTTCCACAACCAGGAGGAGCTGGACTCCTATCCCCATTTCGACACCACGACGATCGGCGACTTCCGCTTCGTCGACGCCAACGGCAACGGCATTCTCGAAAAGGACGCCGACCGCGTGATCGTAGGCAACTACATGCCCGATTTCTACTACGGCTTCTCGGTTAACCTCTCGTACAAGGGCTTCGACCTGGCGGCCAACTTCCAGGGCGTCTACGGCAACGAAATCCTGAACCTCGAACGCCGCTACCTGCTCAACATGGAGGCTTCGTCGAACATGATGAAGGAGTCGCTGCAACGCTATCCCTACGGCGAACTGAACCGCGCGACCCGCAAATCGAGCGGCAACAACGGCGCCTGTACCTCGACGTTCCACCTCGAAGACGGCTCCTACCTGCGCCTGCAAAACCTTTCGCTGGGATACACCTTCCCCGACCGCTGGACCCGCAAGGCCGGCATCTCGAAGCTGCGCATCTACGTGCAGGGCACGAACCTCTTCACGTGGACCGACTATTCGGGCTACAACCCCGAGGTCAACAAACGCTCGACGGACGCCCTGCGTCCGGGCGAGGACTACTGCTCCTATCCGCTGTCGCGCACGTTCAGCGTCGGTGTGAACTTTAACCTGTAATCAAAAATGACGATGACTATGAAACCGAAATATTTCCTTGCGCTGGGACTTCTCGTACTGGGTCTGGGCTCGTGCGGCGAAAGTTTCTTCGAACAGTACCCGAGCAACAACATCACCGAAGGCAACTTCTACAAGACCGACGACGACTTCAACCAAGGAGTCGTGGCGTGCTATGCCAAACTCAAAACCCAGATGAGCTTCCACCTCACGGAGATCGGCTACCGCGGAGACGAAAACGTCCTTGAATCGATGGCTGTATCGACGCAGAACCGCTACGACATCGACCATTTCGCTGAGACAGCTAACAACGGCATCCTGAACGACATCTGGAATGCCTGGTACAACGGCATCTATCGCTGCAACGACGTACTCGACCACATGACCGGAGCCAAGATCGCCAACTACGACAAATATCGCGGCGAATGTCTGTTCCTGCGGTCGTGGTGGTATTTCAACCTCTACCGCGTCTTCGGCGTGGTGCCCATCACCCGCACCGTGGTAACCCCAGCAGCTGCCAAACTCATCCCCCGCTGCACAGAGGAGGAGATGTACACGCTGCTGACCGAAGACCTTGCCGAGGCGGCCCGGCTGTTGCCGCCGACACCGGGTCCGGAAAAGGCCCGTGTGGCGAACATCGCGGCCTACACGCTGCTGGCGAAGGTCTACCTCACGTTCGGCAAGCCCGCCGAGGCCAAGACGGCCCTCGAAGAGGCGATGAAGAACACCTCCTACGGACTGGAATCGACGACGAAAAAGGTTTTCGACGTGGGTAACAAAATGAACCGGGAGATCATCTTCGCGCTCTACTACAACAAGACCAACGACAACGGCCACGGTTACTGGTACAGCGCCAACACAGATGTGTTGGCAGACATCAACAACCCCACACCAACCTTCAAGGCGATCTACGACAGCGAGAAGGACAACCGTCTACCGCTGATCAGCTCCTACACCAAGATTAAAGACAATCTCTTCGCCATGACCAAATGGTACGACACCTACGACGCAACCTACACAACGCAGGTGGGCAACGATTTCCCGCACCTGCGCTATGCCGACGTGGTGCTGATGTACGCCGAGGCGCTGGCCGAATCGGGAGGCAGCCTGGGCGACGCGCTGGAATGGCTCAATAAGACCCGCACGCGGGCCGGGCTCGACGAACTGACGACCGACGAGGTCAAAAGCCTAGCGGAGTTCCGCCGCGAGCTGGCCGCTGAACGGGGCCGTGAGTTCGCCCTCGAAGGCCACCGCTGGTTCGACCTCGTGCGGCTGGGGCTGGCCGTCGACTATTTCCGCGAAATGGGCTACTCACTCGATTCGCACAACCTGATCTTCCCGATCCCGCAAAACCAGATCGAAATCGTGAACAACCCGTCGATTCTCTGGCAGAATCCCGGTTTCAATTAACCAACCACTTAAGTCAGAACAAGCATGAAAAAGATAATCAACCTTTTGCTGATATCGTTCATCGCCGCGGGCCTCACCGCATGCTGGAGTGAGGATATCCCCGAAGCCGGAGCGGCCCGCCACCAGGTCACCGATCTCACCGCCACGCCGGGCGACGAGGAGGTACTGCTCTCCTGGAGCCTGCCCGAAGGCTGGAACCCGACGGACTTCATCGTCTACTACACCGATGCCGATTCGGAAACGGTCACCCTGCGCACGGGCGGCGAGATGAACTGCACGGTCGGCGGACTCGTCAACGACACGCAGTACACCTTCTACGTGCAGGCGGTCTACGGAAAACTCGTCTCGAACTACGTCGCCGCCGTCGGCAGACCCGCCACGACGCGGTTCCCGGTCACCGACCTCACGGTCGATGCGGGCGACTCGTTCGTGAGCCTCGCGTGGACCAAGCCCGCGACGACGGTGCTCTCCTACACGCTCTCCTACTACAACGAGGACACACCCGACAACGTCGAGCAACAGACGCTCGACAAGGACGCGACGAGCGTGACGCTTGACAAGCTGATCAACGACAAGAACTATTACTTCTCGCTGACGGCCAACTACGAAAAGGGCGCCTCGGAACCGGCCACCGCGAAAGCGATGCCGACCCTGGCGATCCCCTACATCCTCGACCGCGACAAGGCGGCCAAGAACCAGCCGATCACATTCTCGTTCAACACCGAAGACTACCCGACGGCCACCGACGTGAAGTGGACCTTCCCGGGCGACGTCGTGAAGGAGGGAACCGTCGTGAAATACGGACTGGGCACGGTCGGCACACAGACCGTGAAGCTGAACGCCACGATCGACGGCAACGCCCGCTCGTGGACCCTCGAGGTCGAAATCCGCGAATACGTCATCTACAGCACCGACTGGGCGCAGGACGGCTCGAACTACAACGGATTCAAAGGCACTTGTCCGGTGTTCTCGCCCGACGGAAAGACCGTCTACATCATCACCTTCAACAAAGTCTCCGCCCTCTACGCCTTCGACGTCGTGACAGGCAATGAGAAGTGGCGTTACCTACCAACCTCCAAATCAGGAAGCTACAACATGCTCACCGTGAATCCCGTGACAGGCGACATTTACTACGGCACGACAAGCGCTGGACAGTTCTATGCCATCACGCCGGAAGGCGAGTTGAAGTGGATCTTCTCCGAAGCCGGTTCAATGAAGAGCGCCGCCCCGGCCGTCAATGCTAACGGAACAGTGGTTTACATTTGTGATGCTTTGGGTAAAGCCTTCGCCATAGACGCTGCATCGGGACAAAAGAAATGGCAGTTTTCAGCAGGAGATGCCGGAAGGGGCCTGCTGGTTAACGGCAGCGAGCTGCTGATCGGAACGCAAACCGACGCTTTCTTCGTCAATATTGAAACCGGCGAACAAATCGCCAAGGTTACCCTTGGCTGCGAAATGTCCGACATCACCGGATTTGCCGTCAACAGCGACAAAACCCTTGCTTATTTTGGTGGCAGAAATGGTTATATAGGGGCCGTTAACATAAAAACACATGAAGCGATAAAATCGTTGGTAGTAGAGAAAGACAATCCCAACCTCCTTTATGAGCCCGTTGTGGCCCCCAACGGTTCGGTCTTCGCCGGTTCGAAAAACGGTTCGGTCTACAACGTGAAGGGCGACCTTTCGGCCGTCAACTGGGAGTACGTCCACACCGGCAGCTCCCTCGCCAACGCCTTCAATTACTCCCACCCGTGCGTCGACAGCGAAAACCGCTTCTACATCACTTCGGGACAGACCTCTAACACGACCTACATCTTCGATGCCAGCGGCAACGTGGTTGATTCTTGGACCTACGAGAGCGGCGACAACAACCAGAAGCAGATGGGCGGCAACAACTATCTCGACGGAGTCATTTATTCGGCTTTCATCGGCGGCTCAAGCAAGAACGGCGTTTTCGTCGGCAAATACGTCGGCGGCGAACGCGCATCGAGCTGGAGTACCCATGGCGGCGACATTTGTGGATCGTGCTGCGTCAAATAATTGAATCAAGAGACGCCGGGAATCCCCGGCGTCTCCTTTCACCAGCCAAAATAAAACAATGAAGAAACTACTGCTCATAACGATAACCTTTCTGCTGACTGCTGGATCCGTCCGGGCCGAATACCCCCTGGGCGTATCGCTCGGCATGGTGAAGGTCCCTGAGCCCGAAAAACTCGCGCAGATCAAAGCCGCGGGCATCGACCACGTGGAGGTTGTCTTCAACTATTTCTGGCGCAACGCTCCCGAGAACGAATGTTACACCCGGGCCTACCGCGTCAAGGCGCTGCTCGAAGAAGCCGGACTGAAAGTCTGGTCCTGCCACCTGCCGTTCAGCCGCCAGCTCGACATCTCGGTACCCGATCCGGCGCTGCGCGAACAGAACGTCGCGCTTATGGAGCGGATGATCCGCCTCGCGTCGATCTTCGGCCCGCAGCGGCTCGTGCTCCATCCCAGTTCGGAGCCGATCGCCGACGAAGAACGGGAGATCCGCCTGCAGAACTCGGCCAACTCCATCGGTCGCCTCGCGCTGTCCGCCAAAGAGATCGGCGCGGTGCTCTGCATCGAGAACCTGCCCCGCACGTGCCTGGGCCGCGACTCGGGCGAGCTTATGCGGCTCATCGCCGACTACCCCGAAGTCATGGTCTGCTTCGATTCGAACCACCTGCTCAAAGAGGAGCATGCGCACTTCTTCGAGGCCGTCGGCAACCGCATCGGCACGATCCACGCTTCGGACTACGACCGCAAGGACGAACGTCACTGGCTGCCGGGCGAAGGCGTCATCGACTGGCCTGATTTCCTCCGCCGCCTACAGGCTTCCGGCTACAAGGGAGTTTTCATGCACGAAGTCCGCGCCGGGGTGAACGCTACGCCCGAAAATGTCGTAAAAGCCTACAAAGAGGTCATTCTCGGCAAAATGAAAAAATAGCCCAATCAAATGCCACAAATATGAATAACATAATAAAATTCTATTTGCTCCGAGGCTTGCTACTTTTCTGCACAGGAATAGGATTACTCGCCGTGGGTTGTTCTAATGACAACGACGATTCGTCCCGCGAACTCGCTTCGAAAACCAATTTAACGCTAACGGAATACTACAATGAGCAAGGAACAATAACGGTGCCCGCCTGGGAGAGGAATAACAGGGCCGGACTGTTCGTTACGGACCAAAACGCTCCGGAAGCCGTCTATACAGCACCGATCCAGTCGGGATCACAAAAATCGCTCTTTCTCTTCACGCTCGACGCACCGCAACATGCAACTTCGACGGTCGTCGCATTTTGGCCCTCGGATGCCAATCTCCGCTGTGAAAACGGCACGTTAAAAACTGTCATCCCTACGATGCAAACGGGTTTTGTCACCCCGATTCTCGTCGGCAAGGCCACAGCACAACTCAATGCCTACGAGGGTTGCAGTATGGAACTGAAAAACCTTTTCTGCACGATGTATATCAGCGTCAAGAAAGGCCACTATTCAGTCAGCAAAGTGGTCATAAAGGCCAACGGCGGCGAAGCAATTGCAGGGGAATTCACCGTTGACATCGATGACTGGTCAACATCAGCATCAGAACAGACGATCACTGTAACACTGCCCACCCCCATGGATTGTTCACAGGAAACACAACTGATACCCGTTATGATCGCCCCTGCGACACTCTTGCAAGGGTATACTGTGACCATCTACGATTCCAAAGGCGAAGATATAGCTTTAATCAAAAAAACAGAACCGGTGACCTTGGAGGCCGGAGGCAAGCTCGACACTGATTTGATGGCAGGCCCGGCCTTCCCGAGCCAGTGGATCTTCTCGGCATCGACTGTCGGACAGTACAACTCCTCGTGGAGCGCTTCGAACATGCTTCCGTCGACCTCGGGCAGTTCGGGTTATATATCCGTCGTACGCGGCGAGGCCAACGTCGGGCGTGAATTCACCCGCACGGTCAATTCATACCGTCCCTCCGTCTCGACAATGGTCGAAGGTGACTACTGGCTCTACACCCTGCCCGTAAGGCGACTCGAAGCCGGTACGGCCGTAGAGTTCGACGCCACGATGGCCGGCGAAGCCAATTCGCCCAAATACTTCATCGTGGAGTATCTCGACGGAGGTGTCTGGAAGAGCGTCGAAGAGGACCTGCTCACCGCACCCGAGGACCCCTCGATCCGTTATTCCTACAAGTGCTCGGGCGTGGCCACAGGAACCAACTACCAGCACGCCAGCATCATGCAGACCATCCGTTTCACCGATCCCGTCGAGGGTGCGGTGCAGATCCGCTGCCGCGCTGTGGGTCCTTACACCTGCACGGGTGGTACACAAGACATTTCGGCTGACGACTCAGCAAGTCAATTACCCCAATTCGGGTTCTCGGGCTCTTATGTCCAGAACCTCGGCACGGCGGTCCCGGGCGACACGAAAAAGGTGCTCTGCCTCGGCAACTCGTTCTCCTATTACAGCAACCCGGCGTGGATGCTCAAAGAGATCGCCTGGAACGAAGGCCACTATCTCAATGTCAAGGGGCATTTCAAGGGTTCGCAGAATTTCGGACAGCAGTTGGGGCTGTCGTTCTCGACCGACGCCATCGACATCGGAGGCTACGACTACGCCTTCATTCAGGACCAGAGCCAGAATCCCGCGACCTACGGACGCGACGGCACGGCGTCAATAGCTGCCAACTGCACGGCATTGGCGGACAAAATTCGGGCGAAATCGGCCTCCTGCAAAGTCATTCTCGAACAGACCTGGACCTTCTCGGCCAGCAGCTACGGCGGATTCACCGACTTCGCGACTTTCGAAAACTACAATGCCAAGGGTGCACGTGCCATGGCAAAAGCCGCCGGAACGTGGATATCGCCGATCGGCGAAGCGTTCCGTATCGTGCGCGAAGGCTCTTCGGGCATCAACCTCTACCACACCGACAATAAGCACCAGTCGGTCTACGGCGCCTACCTGAAAGCCTGCGTCAACTACCTCGTGCTCTACGGGGAGGCGTTCGGCAGCTCGCCCGCCGACTGCGGCATCGAGGCATCGAAGGCCGCCTACCTGCGCAGCGTCGCCGAACAGGTCGTACTGGGACATGAAAACGAATACTTAATCCAACGATAACCGATGATACGAACAATCAACAAACTGCTGATCCTCGCAGCGGCTCTTTCGGGAGCCGCCTGCGGGGAGCAGGCCGGCACGCCGCAGGAAACCTTACCTCCGGAAACGTCATGAAAACCTGCAGCAAAGTCATTCTTAATAAAATAAAAAACGTTGAACAATGAAACGCTTTTCATTGAATAAAATTCGAAAATCAATATGGTTCGGAATAGGATTCGGAATGACCGCATATTTCATGGCGGGCTGCTCCGATAACGATTCCTCGGAATACATCGAATTAGCCGCAAAAATCACCCTGACCCAGTCAGAATATTACAACAACGAAGGAGAAACAACGCTTCATCCATGGACAAGAGACGATAAGGCCGGCATTTTCGTCATCAGGGACAACTTTTTGCAGAAGATCAACATCTCCCCAATTCAGACACAATCGCCGAAATCGCTTTTTCTGCTCAATTTCAAGGCCCCGAAACATAGCAATGCAACATTAGTGGCTTTCTACCCAGCCGATGCGAATCTCATATATGAGGACGACATATTGAAAACGACGATACCCACAACGCAGACAGGAACCGTCGCTCCACTTCTGATCGGACAAACAACAGGTCGCATCGACTCTTACGAAGGGTTGCACATGGAGTTGAAACACCTGTTCAACACCATGTATATACCTGTTTGGGGAAGCCATGCAATTGCCAAAGCCGTTATACAGGCCAACGGCGGGGAAGCCATCGCCGGAGAAACTTCAATCAGGCTTAAGGACGGTGTTATTTGCGCATCGGAAAAGAGTGTTACCGTAAAGTTTTCCACACCGCTGGACTGCTCGGCTGAGATCAAACTGATCCCGGTTATGCTCGCGCCTGTAACCCTGTCGCAAGGATACTCCGTGACCATCTATGACATTAACGGGATTTCATATACTGTTTCATCGGACAAGCCAATCACGCTGACAGCCGGCGGCAAGGCTGATGCTGACGAGGCCCGTTCGCCTTATGTCATCGAAACCATCTCTTTCAACATCCGTGTCGACAACCCCTCCGATGGAGACAACATCTGGAAGAATCGTAAACAAGCCGTCATAACGATGATAAACAGGCAACAGCCGACCATAATGGGTTTACAAGAAGCACAACCCCATCAAATCACTTATTTGGCAAAACAGTGCCCGGAATATGCTTGGTACGGATTAGGACGCGATACCGGTGAAGCACCTCCCAAAACGGAAACATATGCCTCTGAAGAGTGTATGGCCATCTTTTTCCAGACATCAATAGTCGAAATGCTGGATAAAGGAACTTTTTGGCTGTCAGAAACGCCTAACATACCCTCGAAGGGTTGGGATGCCAATTACAACCGAAGTTGTACATGGGCGTTATTCAGACAAAAAACAACCGGCAAGCGGTTCTATTTTTTCAACACGCATCTCGACAACTCCGGCACTGTGGCTCGAAAAGAATCTATCAAATTAATTATAAATAAAATAGAGGAGGTCAACTCAGAACAACTTCCGGTATTTCTTACTGCTGATTTCAATTCGGATACCGATGAGAGTTGTTTCAATCCGTTGCACCAAGTAATGAAAGATGCCCGTGCGACTGCTCCTGTCACAGATCAGGAAGCCACATACAACGGCTACAAAACATCTGGAACCCGTAAACTTGACCATATCTTTTATGATAACGGATGCGTGGCAAGCATTTTCCAAACTCTGAAAGAAAATTATGGTGCTCCTTATATCTCGGATCATTATCCGGTAAGAACTTGTTTCGTTTTATTTTAAGATCTCAATAAAAATGCGACACAAAAGATTTGAAATTATGAATAGCTTAAAACTCCGCCTGTTCCGGGTTCTGCTGCTCTGCGCCGGAACGGGACTCCTCGTCGCGGGCTGCTCGAACGACGACGACTCGCCCCGGGAACTCTCTTCGAAAACCACCCTGACGCTGTCGAAATACTACAACGACAAGGGAGCGACAACGCTGCCCACCTGGGGCAGAAACGACAAGGCCGGACTGTTCGCCGCAGACCAAAGCGTCCCGGAGGCCGTCTATGCGGCGCCGATCCAGCCGGGATCGCAAAAATCGCTCTTTCTCTTCACGCTCAGCGCGCCGCAGCACGCCGCTTCGACGGTCGTCGCTTTCTGGCCCTCGGACGCCGATCTCCGCTGTGAAAACGGCACGCTGAAAACCGTCGTTCCCACGGCGCAGACGGGTTCCGTCGCCCCGATTCTCGCCGGCAAGGCCACGGCGCGGCTCAACACCTACGAGGGTTGCAGCATGGAGCTCACGAATCTCTTCTGCACGATGTACGTCAGCGTTAAAAAGGGCAACTACTCGGTCAGCAAGGCGGTCGTAAAGGCCAACGGCGGCGAAGGGATCGCCGGAGAGCTCACGATCGGCATCGACGACTGGTCGGCATCGGTATCGGCTCAGACGATCACCGTGACGCTGCCCGCACCCCTCGACTGTTCGAAAGAGACGCAGCTGATACCCGTAATGATCGCCCCCGTGGCCCTGTCGCAGGGCTACACCGTGACCCTCACCGACACCGACGGTAATTCGTTCTCGGTCGGGAAGACGGAGCCCGTAACCCTGGAGGCCGGAGGCAAGCACGAAACCGACGACGCCCGTTCGAATTTCGTGACCGAACTGATCTTCTGCGGCGACAACATGGTCTACATGATCGACGCCGGGCTGGCCAACGAAACCACCTACAAGGATGCGGTCACATGGAGCTGGGACGCGACCGAAGCCGCCGCCGTGCTCGGGCTGGACAAGAGCCGCTGCAACCACCTCGACGACTGCAAGCCGGTGGACAACGGCAAGAAACTCCTGTGCACCAGCTCCTACAACTGGTGCGTGCTGCTCGACATCGCCACGAAGGAGGTGCTGTTCCACACCACGGCGACTCCCAACGCCCACTCGGCGGAACTGCTGCCCGGCAACCGCATCGTCGTGGCTTGTTCCGGAGGCGAAAGTTCTGGGAATAACTCTATACAACTTTACGACATCTCGCAGCCCAACCGGATTCTCTACCAGTCGGCGCTCGGCTCGGCGCACGGCGTCGTGTGGAACGAAACGACCCAGCGCCTCTATGCGATCGGCGGCCAGAGCCTCCAGATCTACAAACTCAAAGACTGGGAGACGGCAGCCCCGTCGCTCGAACTGGAAAAGACCGTACAGACGCCCCAGGGAGGTCTGCACGACATGAGCTACGTCAATTCGAACACGCTCTGCATCGGCGGACGCCGGGCCTATCTCTACGACATCGGCGCCAACCGGTTTACCGAAATGATGCTCTTCAGCGCATCGACAGCTATCAAATCGATTAACTACAACGACGAGACGGGCGAACTGTGGTACACGGATTCCACCAACCCCGAGGGCTCGCAAAGCTGGTCGACACAGACCATCCGCTACTCCACGGACAAGAACGCCTCGACAGAGACACGAACGATCAAAGTTCCCGACCTGGATGTCTATAAAGTCCGCGTGATGAACTGGTAACACGAAGCGGATTCCAACAGAAAATCGTGTATGTCCACGCGAATACACGATTTTTCTTACTATATATTTAACATTATTATTGCCTTCAATCCAAACAATCCATGAAAAAACTGCTTATTCTTCTTTCAGGACTGCTGCTTTTACAAACCTCCTGTTCACACACCGAATCCGCCCCCGGCACCCGTGCCGAACGGGTCGTTTCGGAGATTCACAACCCCGCCTCGAAAAAGGTGCTTGTCGCCTGCCACCGGGGCGACTGGCGCAACTGGCCCGAGAACTCCCTGGCGGCCATCGAGTCGGTGATCGGCATGGGGGCCGACATCGTTGAGATCGACCTTGCGCTGACCTCCGACAGCGTGCTGGTGGTCTGCCACGACCGGACGCTGAACCGCACGACGACGGGCAAAGGTCTCATCGCCGAAATCCCCTACGACTCCATCCAACGGTGTTTCCTCAAATCGGGCCACGGCGTGGCCACGTCGCACCGCATGCCGACGCTTCGTGAAGCGCTGGAGCTCTGCAAGGACCGCATCGTGGTCAATATCGACAAGGGCTACCAGTACTATGACCTCGTGCAGCGCCTCTCCGAGGAACTCGGGGTCACCGGACAGCTCCTCATCAAAGGCAAAAGCCCCGTCGCAGACGTCGCCGCGAAGTTCTCCCGCTACGAGCACAACATGATGTACATGCCCATCATCGACATCCTCAAACCCAAAGGGCAGGCGCTCTTCGCCGAATACCTCGGCACGGACACCGTACCCCTTGCCTACGAGGTTTGCTGGTCGGAATACACCCCCGCAGTCGAAGCCTGCATGAAAAAAGTGGTGGCCGGCGGCTCGAAACTCTGGGTGAACTCCCTGTGGCCGTCGCTCTGCGGAGGTCTCTGCGACGATGCGGCCTTCGAAGGCGACCCGGCGGCCGTCTACGGCAAACTCGTCGATATGGGCGCCACCATGATCCAGACCGACCGTCCCGAACTGCTGATCTCCTACCTCCGCGCACGCGGACTGCACGACTGACCCCATGAGCCGCATCACCGACTTCTACCGCATCAGCCCTCCCGCCCCCGGGCGCGAGATGGACGACGACGCCCGCTCGAAGTACTACCGACGTCTGCGCCTGCAAGCGTTCGTCGCCGCGACGCTCGGATACAGCCTCTACTACGTCTGCCGCACGAGTCTCAACGTCATGAAGAAGCCCATTCTCGACAGCGGATCCCTCGACGCGTCCCAGCTGGGCGTCATCGGATCGGCCCTGCTCTTCGCCTATGCCGTCGGAAAGTTCGTAAACGGATTCATCGCCGACTACTGCAACATCAAACGCTTCATGGCCACGGGACTCATCGTCTCGGCTGCCGCAAACGCCCTGATGGGACTGCTGGGGCTGGCGCATTCCGTAGTTCCCACGGCCGTGATATTCGCGGCATTCGCCGTCATGTGGGGACTGAACGGATGGGCGCAGTCCATGGGAGCGCCCCCGGCCATCATATCCCTCTCGCGGTGGTATCCCCTCCGGGAACGGGGAACCTACTACGGATTCTTCTCCGCAAGCCATAACCTCGGGGAGTTCTTCTCGTTCCTCTTCGTGGGTTCCATCGTGACATTCGCAGGCTGGCAGGCCGGGTTCTTCGGATCGGCACTTGCAGGTGCAATAGGCGTTGTCATCGTCCTGTGCTGGCTTCACGACACCCCCGAATCCAAAGGACTGCCGCCCGTAGAGGCCCTGGCCCACGAGAAACCAGCGCCGGGAGCGGACAAATCCGTTCGGGAGATTCAAAAACAAGTGCTCCGCACCCCGGCCGTATGGGTGCTGGCGGCGGCAAGCGCATTCATGTACATATCCCGATATGCCATAAACGGATGGGGAGTGTTGTTCCTCCAGGAGGCCAAGGGATTCTCGGATGTAGAGGCGATTTCCGTAGTCTCGATAAACGCACTGCTGGGAATTCTCGGAACCGTGCTCTCCGGGTGGTTCTCGGACAAGCTGTTCAAGGGTGACCGAAAGATTCCCGCCCTGCTGTTCGGCATACTGAACTCCGTGGCCCTGGCGCTGTTCCTCTACGGAGGAAATGCCATGTGGGTGAACGTCCTCTCGATGGTGCTCTTCGGAATAGCAATCGGCGTGCTGATCTGCTTCCTCGGAGGACTGATGGCCGTGGATATCGTACCCCGCAAGGCCACGGGAGCCGCGCTCGGGGTCGTGGGAATCGCCTCCTACATCGCCGCGGGCATTCAGGACGTAGCGTCCGGATGGCTCATCGACTCGCACATCACCGTCGCCACGGACGGTGCGAAGCATTACGATTTCGGACCCGTCGCCCTGTTCTGGATCGCGGCGTCCGTCATCTCCTTCCTGCTGCCGCTGATGAACCGAAAACAAAAGACAGAAGCATGAAAAGACTGACATACCTGCTCCTTTGCCTGCTGATGCCGGCAATGGCCGCCGCAGAAAACGCTCCGGTAAAATACACGGATGCGGCAAGTCTCACGATCGTCAACAAAGCCCAGCCGGGTGGCCCGGCGTTTCAGCGCATAGACGTAGCCCGTTATCCCGAGCTGACCCCGACAGTCACGCGATATTACCGCTACTCCACGGGGCTGGCCGTGGTGTTCCGCACCGACAGCCGCAACATCCGCGCCCGGTGGACCACCGTCAACCAACTCCCCGGAGCCAATTCGACGCTCATCGCCCAGCGCGGGCTCGACCTCTACATTCGCCGCGACGGCAAATGGGTCTTCGCCGGAGTCGGTGTGCCGAGCAAATCCGGAACGCAGCACGAAGCCCCCGTCGTCGAACACATGGATACGACGATGAAGGAGTGTCTGTTGTACCTCCCGCTGTACGACGAGATCGCCGGCCTCGAAATCGGAACCGACGAAGGTGCGCTGTTGGAAGCCGCTCCCGACCCCTTCCGCCACCGGATTGTGGTGATCGGGTCGAGCATCACGCACGGCACTTCGGCTAGCCGTCCGGGAATGGCCTACGCCGCACGCCTGGGCCGCACCCTGGGATTCGGGTTCATCAACCTCGGGGCCAGCGGGCAATGCAAGCTCGATACATTCTTCGCGCGCATCGCCGCGGAGACCCGGGCCGACGCCTTTCTGTTCGACACCTTTTCGAACCCGTCGGCCCAACAGATCGACGAGCGGCTGGAAGGGTTCGTCCGGCGCATCCGCGAAAGCCATCCCACGACGCCGTTGATCTTCCTCCAGACGGAGGTGCGCGAAAGCGGAAACTTCGACCTGAAAAAACGGGCTTTCGAAGACGCTAAGCGGGAAGCTGCCCGGAAAGGGATGGAGAAAATCCTCGAAACGGACAAAAACATCTGGTTCATCAATCCCGGCATGGAGCTGGGAGACGACCACGAGGCGACCGTCGACGGCGTACACCCCACGGACCTCGGGTTCGAACGGATGCTGAAGAAAGTTCAGCCACAAATTATTCGAATATTGCAGAAACACGGAATAAAATAATTTCTATGTTTGATTTTTCTGTATAAATTACAAGCTTTCCCATATCATATTGTTTTTTATCTTTTATAACTTTTGTGATTTGTAAGTATCTGAATGAACCCAATATTTCCACTCGCAATTTCAACTTCCCATTGAACAAAAAAGTATGCTAAATAAAAGAGCATTGATAGGGCCCTCCAGTAAAATACTGGGATAAGTCTGACTGCGAGTCTACGAGAATTCGGGTTCAATTCACATCAATATTACCGTATCCGATGTAAGCATTAGGAATTGCGAGTCTTTCCCAAAGGCGAATTCATTTAATTAAACCCACAAAAGATATGATGTTGATGGTCGAAAATAGATAGAAAATTCGAAATGTCGTTTAAACTGTCAAAAAACTATAAAAAAATGGCAGGTAATCAGCTTTATACTTATGCGTAAGGGTGATTTATATTCCTGCAATATCAATTTAGAGCTGATCTCCGAATAGCTTCAATACTAAATTGATTACTTTCCAGAGATAGAACGCTTGTAATACAGCACTGTATTACAAGCGTTCTATCTCTGGTTTAGATCGTGACCACCAACATTATCCCAACAAGTATCTCTACCAAACTGCTTCTTACTGGGTGATTAAAAATACCAGAAACCGGTAGTCTCGCTCATCATTTTGACGCTCAACGCCAGACTTGCCACTATGTATAACTTAAATCGTTGTGGCTGTTTGCGGGATGAAATTCAGGCAGAAAGTATAGGGCCTGTTATTGACGATAAGAAACTCTGTGCTGTAAAGAATTACATGTGGTGAATTGCAATGCTGTGCCAGAAAATCTTTTTCCCACCATATACAAGTTCCCGTAACGGTCGTCTGACAAAAAACTTCTGGAAGACTACTAGGAGGGGACTAAAGTGATGGATATATGATTTATGGCTTTTTCGAAAGGCCGCAAGACCACAAGTGCTGAAACTATGGATGAAGATATTTTTGCCAGAATGCCTCAAAATGAATTGAGCAATAGAAACCTCAGAAGATACCTTTAACAAGTGATGAAAATTCCACGGCATAAACGTATCTTAAGTGACCTTTTTATCTACTGATATGCTGCAAACATGACAAATTCTGTCAAAAAGATACAATTTATCGAATGCTTATGAATTAAATGCATATGTGGAAATATTGACAAAGATTCCATTTTTTCAAATACTAATCAAAATATCTACAGGGATATCCCTACTGCAGAAAAATTAGATCTACATTTCCACGATTTCACTCCAATTATTGCAACTCTATGTGATCCAACGGATAAAAAGACTGCTTGACGAATACTAAGTTATACACAGATCAAATTGCGAACTTTGCAAGAACATTTTATCATGGATAAAGTTCCGATTTCATTGCCGCTTTATTGGTCGAAAGAGTATTCGGCAATCAGTGTTTCGAAGATACTTTGCAAACTCGATCGGATGGCTTTACCACCTTTCGCTCTGGCAGATAGTTCGGCAGCTCTGTTCAATTTGGTCGTTCGAGTTTTTGAGGACACATTACATATTAAATTCGGTAATCCAACCGATGTTAAATGCCGTGTCTTGGAATGCAAGAAGGATCGCACGAAATTTACTGAAGCATTACTTTATTCCTTGAATAAGGATGACGAGTGATTTCTTCCGGACAGATATTCAGGCATGCAATTCTGTATTCTAAAAATTCCTACTTTAACAAAACAAACGAAGCTGAATTCTTTACAGTTCGGACTATAGAAACTTGGACAAAAGCTAATTTATCGTCTTGTCTAAAACATCTCTCAACCGATGATTTCAAAGGATAGAACAGGATACTCTTGATTCTACCTATAAAGTTATAGTGATATGTTTCATAACCTTACCTTTCAATCGTCTCTCAACCTACTCACACGCCACTGATCATCCTACTTGATACGACGATAAAACAGGTTACCAGAGAAAACCCTTGTAAGCGTCGCGACTCAAATCGAAGCTTCTGCGGACAAATGTCAAAATCCGGTTGGTCTTTACTCAATTTCAGTATACGTCTATTGCCAATCCGATTCCGGTCGAGGCTTCGAAATCTCCACTCTTCTTGTTGAGAAGTTACACCGGGTAATGCGTTACCTTTGTTACAATATTAGTTAGACTTTTTTAATGGTACTATAAATAGAGTGACCATTCTTAACTTTCATTAGTAATATTGAGATTTTTTACAACAAATGTCGTATAAAAAACATGCTTTTTTCGATACGTTGTCTAATTTGCCTATCCCCAAAATTTTTCGTATTTTGTGATAGGTTATTTGAAATACAGTATTTGAGTGCAAGAAGTTGAAAATAAACCGTTGCTTTCTCGTTACCTATTATCCTATACAAAAATGTAACAACTTGATTTATCAAGTTGTTACATCATTATAATCCCGAACCCCGACGGGGTCCGCTGTTTCAGTCGAATATCTTTTGCAGCATCACCTCGTCGTGATAGCCGTCGGGCCGCCATAGCCAGTCGCGTTTGACGCCGATCTCGGTGAATCCCGCGCTGCGGAACAGGCGCAGGCTCGCTTCGTTGTCGGCGCCGACGTTGCACCACAGCTGATGCGCGCGCAGCGTATCGTGTGCATAGCGGCAGAGGGTTTCCACGGCGTCGGAGGCGTAGCCGCGTCCCCGGTCGCTCTGTTCGTAGATGAGGATGCCGATGCCTGCCCGGCGGTGGATCGGGTCGTATTCGAACAGGTCGATCGCCCCGACCGGCTTGGAACTCAACAGCGTCTCGATGATCAGCCGCAGTTGTCCGTCGCAGAGCACCCCGACGATGTCCTGATGCCGTTCGACGAAGCGCTCCAGCTGATGACGCGAGAACGGCTCCGTCGTCCCGCTGACCGGCCAGATGTCGCAGTCGTTCTCCCACTCGTACATCAGGTCGACGTCGCCCGGCTCCACGGCCCGCAGGCGGATGGTGCGGCCCTCGATGTTCATTACAATCCGATGATCTTGTTGCGGATCAGCATGGCCACGCCCCAGGCGTTGGCGTTCTCGGTCATCTTCGACACGCGGAACTTGGTGTCCTTGTAGACCAGGTTGAGCGAATATTTGTTCGTCGCCGATTTGAGCGGCAGCATGATGTAGTCGCCCGCCGCCGCGAGGTTGCCGCCGACGATGACCGTCTCGGGGTTGAACGTGTTGATCAGGAAAGCCACGGCCTTGCCGACCTTCTCGCCCGCCTCCTCGATCAGTTCGATCGAAAGGTTGTCGTCGTTCTTCGCCGCAGTGATGATGTCGTCGATGTGGATGGTCTTCTGCTGGTCGTATTTCTCCTTGAGGATGGTGTTCACGCCCTTTTGGATCAGGTGGCACATCTTGTCCTCGATGGCGATGCCCGAAACCTCGGTTTCGAGGCAGCCCTTCTTGCCGCACGAGCAGATGATCTCGTTGTCGAAGAAGGGAATGTGGCCGAACTCGCCGGCGAAGCCGCTCTTGCCGTAGTAGAGCTGTCCGTCGACCACGATGCCGATGGCCACGCCGCGGCCCATGTGGAGGTACAGCACGTTGCTCTCGTCCTTCGATTTGCCGCAGGTGTATTCGGCATAGCAGCGGGCGCGGGTGTCGTTCTCCAGCAGTACGCGGATGCCGACGCGCTCTTCGAGCAAGTCGCGCAGCGACTGTTCGCTCGACGTGAAGTATTTGTAACTGCGGCCCGTGTCGGGGTTCACGCGTCCCGTCATGCAGACGCCCAGCCCGAGAATCTTGCCCCGGTCGATGCCGCATGCGGCGATGAAGTTCTCGATGCCCGAGCAGATGCGCTCGATGCACTGCGGACGGTCGAGCAGCTCGAACGTGAAGTCGTTCTCCTCTTTGATGATGTTGTTTTGCAGATCGGTGATCAGGAAGCGCATGTTGTCACGACCGACGTTCACCCCGGCGAAATAGATTGCCGAGTTGGCCAGGCCGAAGATGTTGGGGCGCCGTCCGCCCGGGGTTTCCACCTTGCCCAGGTCCGTCACGATGTTCTCGTCGACCAGTTCCTGAACCAGTTTGGTGATCGTGGGGACACTGATGTGAAGCTCTTTGGTAAGCTCCGAAAGCGTGCATTCTCCGTTGACAGCCATGTGCGCGATGATGTTGCGCTTGATGATGCTGTTTTTGTGCGTAATGCCCTTCAGGGCGTCGTCTTCGTGTTTGTTGAAAAATTCGGTAAGTGATGTCATCCTTCCAGGCTCATTTTTAACTAACTCTGCAAATATATACACTATCTTTAATAAATGCAATAAGTTTTTAATAAAATTTAATAAATTTTGTTTCAAAATGAGGGGTAAAAAAATTAACGCCCTGATTTTCAGGGCGTTAATTTTTAAGCGAAACTTTTTGTTTTACAGCGTCGATTTCGATTCCACGACTGTGTTGGGGTCCACCTTGCGGATGAGTCCCTGCAACACGCTGCCGGGGCCGAGTTCGGTGAATTCCGTCACGCCGTCGGAGAGCATGTTGCGCACGATGTAGGTCCAGCGCACGGGGGCCGTCAGCTGGGCGATCAGGTTGGCCTTGATGGCGGCGGGATCGGTATAGGGCTTGGCGTCGACGTTCTGGTAAACGGGGCATACGGGCGTCTGGAACGGCGCTTCGGCGATGGCTTTCTCGAGTTCCTGCTTGGCAGGCTCCATCAGCGGCGAGTGGAACGCTCCGCCCACCGGCAGGCGCAGCGCACGGCGCGCTCCGGCGGCCTTGGCTTTCTCGCAGGCGGCGTCTACGGCCTCCACGGCTCCCGAGATCACCAGCTGGCCCGGGCAGTTGTAGTTGGCGGCGACGACCACGCCGTCGACCGACGCGCAGATCTCCTCCACGACCTTGTCTTCCAGACCGAGAATGGCGGCCATCGTTCCGGGCTGCGCTTCGCAGGCGGCCTGCATGGCCATGGCGCGCTTCGAAACGAGCTTCAGACCGTCCTCGAACGAGAGCGCTCCGGCGACCACGAGGGCCGAGAATTCGCCTAAAGAGTGTCCGGCGGCGGCATCGGGCTTCACGCCCAGCGCCTTGGCCATGATCACCGAGTGGAGGAATACGGCGGGCTGGGTGACGCGGGTCTGCTTCAGTTCTTCGTCCGTACCGGCGAACATGATGTCGGTGATGCGGAAACCGAGGATCTCGTTGGCTTTCTCGAAGAGTTCCTTCGCAGCCGGAACGTTGTCGTAGAGGTCTTTGCCCATTCCGACGGCCTGGGCGCCCTGGCCCGGGAATACGTATGCGTGCTTCATAATTTTTTGCGAATTTTATGTTTGCGGAGGCAAAGATACGAATTTATTTCCTAAATTTGCACCGCAATGGTTCACAAAGGGCCGGGCAAGGCCCCGTGTGATTAAATGGGAATGCCGTGAAAATCGGCAGCAGTTCCCGCTGCTGTAAGTTCCGATAGTTGCCGCGACACGCTGAAAGCCACTGGTCCGAGAGGGCCGGGAAGGCGTTGCGGCAGGAACGAGCCAGAAGACCTGCCTTGCAGCTTCCCGACGAGGAAGAATCTTTTTTCGGGGTGTGTCTGCGGAGAACGGAGCATCGCAAGTCTTGGTATTTCGTGGCTGAAATACGGGTATGGACGTGAAAAAGGTTCGATTCAGAGAGGTTCCGGGACCGGATTTTTTATTTTACGAACATACTTAAAATCAGACGAACGATGAAAAAACTCTTGCTTTTCGCATTTGCGGCCTGCGCTTTGGCCGCCTGCTCGGACGATGACGGCGATTCCCGCGTCCCTGCGACTGCGGTTGTGCTCGATTGTACGGAAAAAGAACTTGCAGTCGGCGAAACCCTGCAACTCACCGCAACGCCGGCGCCGGCGAATACCACCGACGACGTGGTGTGGTCTTCGGATGCCGAGGAGTTCGCGACGGTCTCCGAATCGGGTCTTGTGACGGCCGTGGCTGCCGGAACCGCCAAAATCTCGGCGACATACGGTTCGGTGTCGGCAACCTGTACCGTGCATGTGAGCGAACCCGATCCGGAACCCGATCCGGACCCCAATCCCGATCCGGAGCCGGAACCGTCTAATTTGATTTCTTTCGAAACGAGCGAGGGGATGCTTGCTATCGACGGCAAGGCTGTACAGCTCGGCGACATTACCGTTAGCGGCGGTTCTGCGGCGGGAAATCACCATAATGTCTTTTGGGCGAAGGGCGGCAGCTACGACGATCTGGCCGTAGGTGGCGTTTACAACGGGTATCTTTGTTCGACCTCGGATGAGAAGATTTGGTTCGGAACCTATTTTTCAGCCGACATCGGCTACGGAGACTATTGGGGCGGTTTCGTCTTGTCTGCCAATTACGGGAGAACGGCTACGAGCGTCAATTATGCGAACCAGTTTATGGTATGGGCCGATAAGGGGGCAAACGGTTCGTCGAACTGCATGATCGGTTATTTCGACGGATATACGAGCGGTTATGCAACTCCGATGATCGAATTTGTGGAACCGCGTCAGGTCAGCTATCTGTATATGGCCAACAGCGCGATTACCTACCCTTATAAGCCGACGCAGGTTGACGAGGCTTCGTATTATTATAAAGTGAAAATTACCGGCTCGCTTGAGGGCAAGGAGACCGGTAGTGCGGAGTGCTTCCTGATCAACGGTTCGGAAAAGTTGTCGGACTGGAAAAAGGTCGATCTTTCCGCTTTGGGCAAGGTCGACTGTCTGGCCTTCTCGCCTGCTTCGAATGAGGCGAATGCCTACGGATTGCTCGTTCCCGCTTATTTTGCCATCGACGAGATCGGACTGATTGCCGAGAAGTAATTTAGAGATTAGTTTCCGGAGAAAGACCCGCAGGACTTCATCGTTTTGCGGGTCTTTCGTATCGGGGGGGGAGGGATGTCCGGACGGAACGGGCTTATTCGTCCCGGAACTCCATGCGGCAGGGCAGCACCACCGATTCGGGTGCCGGGCGGACGGAGCCGGGCGATTGGCTTTCGCGGATTTGCCGCAGCAGGAGGCGCACGGCGTGGGCGCTGATCTCTTCGACGGGGAAGCGGGCGACGCTCATCCGGGGGGCGGCCAGGCGGAAAAGCGGGTCTTCGTGCATGCAGGCAAGCCCCCGACGGCCGTCGCTGATGTCGATGCCCCGGTCGTGGAAATAGCGCAGGGCTTCGGTGGCGAGGATATGCGTGGTGAAGAAAAAGCCGTCGGTGTCGGGAACCGTGGCGAGAATGCGGTCGAGCGTATCGCAGACGTGCTGCCGGTAGCCGGCATAGGCGACCTCTCCGTAGAGGCGGGGATCGGCGTGCAGTCCCGCTTTCGCCAGCGCGCGGAGGTAGCCCCTGTGCCGCAGTTCCATCGTCGGGAGGTGGGGGAAGGTCGTGATGATGGCGATTTTGCGGAATCCCCGGGCGGCAAGATGACGGACCAGCGCATGGCTGCCCGCCTCGTTGTCGATCACCACGCAGCCGGCGTCCGTTTTCGCGAGGCAGCGGTCGAACAGCACGACCGGGCAGCCGCTCTCCGCAAGGCGGCCGACCTCGCGTCCCGAAGCGTCGGCCGGGGCGATGATGATGCCGTCGACCTTTTTCGACCGGAAAAGCCGTATCAGGGCGTTTTCCCGTTCGGGCTCGGAGTTCGAACCGGCGATCATCAGCGAGTAGCCTTCCCGCTCGGCTTCCGACTCGATCCGGTCGGCGATGTGGGCGAAGAAGGTGTCCGAAATCGAGGGGAGGATCAGTCCGATGGTTTTCGATACGCCCGTGTTGAGGCTTCGGGCCAGCAGGTTCGGTTCGTATGCCAGGGAGCGGGCGCAGGCGAGCACGCGGCTCTGTGTCTCCGCGCTGATCCCTTTTTTGTCGCCCTGCCCCGAGAGGACCCACGAAACGGTCGTTTTCGAGAGGTTGAGCTTGCAGGCTATGTCCTTGAGTGACGCTCCCACGATTTATCCGTATAAGCAATGCTCTACAAAGATAAAATTTTTCCGGCATTCGGCAAATAATCCGGCCGTAAAATGACGCCGGGAGTTCTGTATCCGGGGCGTGGAAGCGAAAGTCTCCCGCAGGGCAGGCCCTGCGGGAGACTTCGTATCGGGAATGCGCTTATTTCGAGATCAGGTTTTCGCGCTCGATGTCCTTGAAATAGCGGTAGGTGGCTACGCGCAGCTCCTCGGCGGCCGGGTCGTCGCAGACCAGAATGCCGTTGGGGTGCACCTGGAGGGCCGAGATGGTCCACTGGTGGTTGTAGGAGCCTTCGACGCCGTGGCGCACCGCGCGGGCTTTCTTGTGGCCCGTGGCGAGGATCAGCACCTTCTTGGCCGAGAGCACCGTGCCCACGCCGACCGTCAGCGCGGTTTTCGGCACGAGCGAGATGTCGCCGCCGAAGAACCGGGCGTTGACCTGGATCGTGTCCTGCGTCAGGGTCTTGAGGCGCGTGCGGGAGTTGAGCGACGAGAACGGCTCGTTGAAGGCGATGTGTCCGTCTTCGCCCACGCCGCCCATGAAGAGGTCGATGCCCCCGGCCTCGACGATGCGCGCCTCGTAGTCGGCGCACTCCTTGGCCAGGTCGTCGGCGTTGCCGTCGAGAATGTTGACGTTCTCCGGCCTGATGTCGACGTGCTTGAAGAAATTGTTCCACATGAACGAGTGGTAGCTTTCGGGATGCTCCTCGGGGAGACCCACATACTCGTCCATGTTGAACGTGATGACGTTCTTGAACGACACTTCGCCCGTCTTGTGGCGGCGGATCAGTTCCTTGTAGGTCTCCAGCGGGGTCGAGCCGGTCGGCAGCCCCAGCACGAAGGGCGACGAGGTGTGCTGCTCCTTGTTCTTGATCTGGGCGATGATGTAATTGGCGGCCCACTGGGCTACCTGCTGGGGGGTATTTTCAATGATTAAGCGCATGGGGTGATTTTTTAATGTTCAATGCTTCATTTTTTAATCGAAGTTTTTGTGAAGATGCGCTAAAACATCTTCACAAACACCTCGATAGCCTGGTATTCGGCCATGCCGAGCTGGTCGTAGAGCTTCGCGGTGTTCTGCGTGCGCTCCTCGGCCCGCTGCCAGAACTCGCGGGGATCGCTGCCCGGGAAGGGCATGATGTCCTTCTGCGAGAGGTGGCGGTAGATGGCGTGGCGTTTCATAATCAGCTCGTCGGGCGACAGGGGCACGGCCATGTCCACCATGCCGAGGTCCCACTCCATCCAGGCGCCGCGGTAGAGCCACAGGTGGCACTCCTTCAGCCACTCGTCGTCCTTCACGACTTCGAGGGCGCCGAGCACGGCCTCCATGCAGGTGCGGTGCGTGCCGTGGGGGTCGGCAAGGTCGCCGGCGGCGTAGATCTGATGGGGCTTGATCTCGCGCAGCAGCTTGACGATGATTTCGATGTCCTTCTCCGTGAGCTGGCCCTTCTTGATGCCGCCCGTTTCGTAGAACGGCAGGTTGAGGAAGTGGGCGTTGGTGTCGGGGTTCAGTCCGAA
>ERZ834722.547-NODE-547-length-40626-cov-9.881393_pt1 | contig 40626 bp, 29 predicted proteins | sample MGYA00519576_ERZ834722 | MGnify/ENA primary metagenome ERZ834722 (study PRJEB31850, sample SAMEA3708759) | human gut metagenome | biome: human gut; feature: human-associated habitat; material: faeces | place: China | collected 2014 ...
AAAACAGTCCGGTGGACTGTTTTTTAAGAGGGAACGCCCTGCAAGTGAGGGCGTTTCCTTATAAAACTTACACTTTTGACAAGAAACCGCCGCAGAATGTGTTCTGCGGCGGTTTTTGCATTCAGGCGTGGACAGTTTCACGAATAATGCGTATTATCTGTGTCAGTGCAAACGGAATAACCGCCAGTCCGAAAACTTCAAGCAGGTTCTTTACCGTGAAAGTATTGCTGACGTTCATGATTCCATGAACTCCGGGTATCATAAGTGTGCATATAAGCAGAAGCGCTCCTGCGCAGAAAGCTCCGACCGTAAAGAGATTCTTTGTGAATCCGAGCCTTACAAGCGAATATTTGCCGCGGCTGTCAAATCCCTCGAAAAGTCTCGCAAGACAAAGTGTGGCAAAAGCCATCGTGCTTGCCATTGCCGCAGAATCAGCGGAATTTTTTCCTATCATGAAAGCCGCCATTACGCAGACAGCAATAATAACGCTGTGGAAAAGAATGTACAGTCCCGTTTCCTTATTGAGGACGGATTCCTTTGATGAGCGCGGACGTTCTTTCATAACACCGGGCTGAACAGGCTCCATGCAGAGCGCAAGCGCAGGGAGCGAATCGGTCAGCAGATTAATGAAAAGCAGGTGAACTGCTGTGAACGGGAGCGGAAGATCAAGCAGAGTCGTAAGCAGAACCACTATGATAGCAGCCGCATTTCCGGCAAGCAGGAACTTTATCGCGTTCTTTATATTGCCGTAAATACATCTGCCGTTTGCGACAGCCTTAACGATCGTTGCAAAGTTGTCGTCAGCGAGTATCATCGAGGCAGCGTCCTTTGAGACTTCTGTTCCCGTAATTCCCATTGCAACGCCGACATCGGCTTTTTTCAGCGCAGGCGCGTCGTTTACTCCGTCACCAGTCATTGCAACGACCATGTCCTTTTTCTGCCACAGGTCAACTATCCTTATCTTATGCACGGGTGAAACTCGTGCGTAAACGGAGACTTTTTCAAGTTTCGCGGAAAGCTCCTCATCGCTCATGCTGTCAAGTTCACTTCCGTCAAGTGCGAGGTCTCCGTCCTTGTATATGCCGATCTCCTTTGCTATTGCAACCGCCGTGAGCTTGTGGTCGCCCGTTATCATGACAGGCTTTATGCCTGCCGATATACATTCCGCAACCGCCGCCTTGCTCTCCTCACGCGGAGGGTCGGTCATTGCCGCAAGTCCCACATAGGTGTAGCCGCACTCATCGTCAAGTGTGATCGGAGCGTCCGCCGCGAGAATTTTCTTGGCAAATGCAAGCACACGCATTCCGTTTTCCGAGTATCGCAGATTTGCCGCCCTTATGGCTTCAGCGTCCTCGTCTGTAAAGGGACGAGTTCCGCTTTCGGTGAGAACAAATTTCATTCTCGGCAAAAGCACGTCAACCGCGCCCTTTGTGTAGGCCGTACGCTCGCCGCCAATATTGTGAACCGTAGTCATCAGCTTTCTGTCGCTGTCAAAAGGTATCTCGTCGATTCGCGGATCTTCCTCTCTTATCCGCAGATATTCGTCATTGCCGATATAGTCCGAAAGCGCGGTCTCTGTCGGATCGCCGAGCCATGAATCGCCCGACTTTGCGGCATCATTGCAGAGCGCCATTGCAAGAATAAGATCGTTTGCCGACTTCTCGTCCGCAAAGGTCATGTCACGGACAGTCATTCTGTTCTGCGTGAGCGTACCGGTCTTGTCCGAGCAGATGACAGAAACACAGCCGAGACCCTCAACAGCCTTGAGATCCTTTATAATAGCCTTCTGTCTGGACATTTTCTGCGTTCCGATAGCGAGCGAGATAGTGATTATTGAGCTGAGCGCCTCGGGGATCGCTGCAACCGCAAGTGCAACCGCAAACATCAGCGCGTCAACTATCGGCTTGCCGTTCACGAAATAGGTCAGCAGGAAAACCACAAGGCATATCGCGATAATCGCAAACGAGAGAACCTTGCTGAACTTGTCAAGGCTGACCTGAAGCGGAGTTTTCTTTTTCTTGGCATTCTGCATAAGCGAAGCTATCTTGCCGATCTCGGTATCCATGCCCACGCCTGTTACAACGGCTGTTGCTCGTCCGTTCGAGACGTTTGTGCCCGAGTATATCATGTTGAGCCTGTCGCCGAGCGAAAGCTCCTGCGCGTCGATAGTCTCGGCGCTCTTGTTTACGTTGAGCGATTCGCCCGTAAGAGCACTCTCGTTTATCTGGAGCGAAGCCGCCTCGATAAGCCGTCCGTCAGCCGCCGCGATGTTTCCAGCCTCGATAAGGAGAATATCTCCCACAACGACCTCTGATGCAGGTATCTCGGTCTGTACTCCGCCGCGAATCACCCTTGCATTCGGCGAACTCATCGCTTTAAGGCTCGCAAGCGATCTCTGAGCCTTGACGTGCTGGACCGTTCCGAGTATGGCATTCATTATAAGCACAACAAGAATAACGATAGTGCTTCCCACCTCGCCGCTTATCATGGAAATTATCGAGGCGGCTATCAGGATAGCAACGAGCAGATCCGCAAACTGCTCAAGAAAGACCATAAAAATGCTTTTCTGCTTTTCCTCTGAGAGCACGTTTTCTCCGTATTTTTCACGGCTTTCCTTTACCTGCTCCTCAGTAAGACCATTCACGCGGTCGGAGCCAAGCTCCTTGATGACGCTTTCGGCGTCCTGATTGAAATACTCCATTTTTACCTCCGTCTGCGGGCGATACTGCAAAAATCCCGTACAGTACCGCCTGTGATATTCTTTTTCGCTGCAAACAAAAAAGACTTTTATTGCAGCGAAAAATGCGCAATAAAAGTCTTGCTACAGCTCAGAGCCATGACCCTGCCTTGTCCGCCCGACGGTTCTCACCGTGGTTATGGCGATGCGAACGCTCCGCAGAATAATAGTGCGGAGAAGCTACTCCCTTTTATATTACATTAGTATTTTACCACCAGAATGCCACGATGTCAAGCGGTGAGCACATTTTTTCCGTGAAAAAAACAGCGCAATTGTGAATAATAATCTGTGCAAGAAGCACTACAATGCAGATTTTACAACGATATTTCTTTACAATTCGGCGATTTTTTGAATTTTTCTTGAAATAAACAAAAACTTGTGATATAATAATAGGGCTATATAATCGCGGCACATTATCCGCGATAATTTTTGGAGGTAAAATATGAAAAAACTCGCTTCATTTTTAGTAGTATGCACAGTTGCTGTTGCAAGCCTCGCTTCATGCGGCGATTCAAACAGCAAGAAGGATAAGGAAGAAAAGAAAGCTCCCGACGTATCAGGCAAGTGGGCAATGGCAGAAATGTCCGAATCAGGCGCTGACGGCGGCGGAATCATCTTCGACAAGAACGGCAAGGGTTCTATCTACGTTGATGTTTCTTCTCTGCTCTATATGCAGGAGGACGGAAGCATGAACCTCAGCGGCATGACTCTTGACGGCGAATACATCGACTATGACGGAACAAACTTCAAGCTCAACATTTCCGGTCAGGATATGCTCACAATGACAAAGTATGAGCCTACAGACGCTACCGACTTCAACGGCAAGTACAAGATGGAAGGCGGTATGCTTTCCGAGGAGATCCAGAACAACCTTTCTTCCGGTTCAGATTCAAGTAATGTAAACCTTGACCTTTCTTTTGACGGTCAGAAAACAGAAGTTATCGTAACTGACATCCTCACATACAGCATCAAGGACGATAAGTTCACTCTTGATGGTTACGGCAAGTTCATAGGTGAAGATGATGCAAATTCAGAGTTCACATATACTCTTGAGGGCGATAAGCTTACACTTACAAACGACAGCGAGACTATCGAGCTTACAAAGGCTGAATAAGATCTCATATCAGGCGGATAAATTTATCCGCCTGTTGCATTAACCTGCATTCCGTGCTATAATATTAAGAACTTGTTCTAGGTCGTGTTGACACTAAGCCTAACAACGCATCTTTTCGGCAAAATTTCACGCATCCTGCGTTAAAAAGTCTTGACAGGCGACAGCCTGCCTGCGACTTTTTGCCTTGTCTACGTAAAATTTATGCTTGAAAATCTGCATATTATCTTAGTGTCAACACTCCCTAAAAACATCAGGGCAATTCCGCCGGATCCGCGCGGCCTGCCCTGAAATGATATTTTCGGAGGTGAAAATTTTTATGGACGCTTCGCCCGACGGCAGTAATCGAAAACCGCGTCTTTTATACAGACTTTAGCAAGAACGCTCACTTCAGCTCACCACCACTATAATATTAACTGTATAAAGGAGAATCTTAAAATGACAGGACAAATAATCCTGCTGATAGTACTTATTGCCATGACCGCAGCTCTTACATATTGCGAGTCGTCGGTCGCTTCGCTGAGCGACAGCAAAATCGAAAAGATCATCGAAAACAGCGACAAGAAATCACAAAACCTGAAAAAACTGTGGAAACGCAGAGAGAAATTTCTCACGGCTGCCCACAGCGCCGTCATGCTCGCGGCTCTTTTGAGTTCCGCACTCGCCTGCCACAGCTTTGCAAAGCCGCTGGCTGAGCTGACTGCAAAGAAAACCGATCTGTTTTCCGAAGCCTTTTTCGGATATCTTTTTGCCGTGCTTATCACCGTTGCGGTCGCAGTTCTGGTGATAGCCTTCGGAGAGATCGTTCCCATGCGCGCTGCTGCGAGAAATCCCGAAAGCTCCGCGATAAAGACAGCCCGTGTCTCACTTGTGATATCTGCGGTTTTTGCACCGATGATGTGGATAACCAAGGCGCTGGCAAAGGTCATTCTTAAGCTTATCGGCATCGACCCCGACAAGGAGCTGAATGCCGTCACTGAAGAGGAGATACTCATGATGTCCGACGAGGGTGCGGAAAAAGGCACTATCGACGAGGACGACAACCGTATCATCAAGAATATTTTTGCCTTTGACGACCTCACAGCCGATCAGGTCTGCACGCACCGCACCGATGTTTCAGTACTCTGGAGCAGCGATGACATAAGCGTCTGGGAGGAGACTATCCACCGCACCCGACACTCGAATTTCCCGATATGCGGCGAAAATGTCGATCACGTTATCGGCGTTCTCGATGCTAAGGACTATTTCCGTCTTGATGACAAGAGCCGTGAAAACATCATGGCAAACGCCGTGCGCGAACCCTATTTCGTCCATGAAAATATGAAAGCCGACCGTCTTTTCGAGCACATGAAACAGGTCGGCGCAGACCACTTTGCCGTTGTCGTAGATGAGTACGGCGGCATGAGCGGTATTCTCACCGTAACCGACCTCGTTGAGGAGCTTGTCGGAGACTTTGCCGATGATGACGATGACGAAACAATAATACGTCTTGAAAAAATCGGCGAAAATGAGTGGCTCATTCCGGGAATGACCTCCCTCAGCGATGTCTGCGAGGAGCTTGAGGTCGAGCTTCCCGAGGATAAATACGATACATTCGGCGGCTATGTCGTTGCCGAGCTTGGCGAGATCCCCAAGGACGGAACTCTCGTGAATTTTGACGCGGACGGACTCCGCATAAGCGTCCTTGAAGTAAGACATCACCGGATCGAAGCCTGCCGCGTGGAGAAACTCCCACAGGAAAAGGACGAGGAAGAAACGGAATAAAAAGCGGCGGACTTTAAATGTCCGCCGTAAACTAATAATGGGATTCTAAAGGGTTGTTAACCCTTTAGCGGATTCCAAAGGCAGAGCCTTTGGTGGGGTGTGGGGCAAAGCCCCGCAAATACCCTCAAAGGCGCTCCGCAAAGGGTGAATTCAAAAACAGTCCAGTGGACTGTTTTTGAAGAGGGAACGCCCTGCAAGGGAGGGCGTTCCCTTATTAAAACTATCCTTTTTGACAAGATGAAACGGCGGACTTTAAAGTCCGCCGTCTTTTTATTTTATCCTAATGTAACTACAATCTCGTTAATGTCTGCAAGCTTGTCTGCGGGAACATAATTTCTGCTGAGGACCTCGCCGTTGAGAGTAAGTGACTTTACGCCGCTCTCTGCGTGTGCGGAATTGTCAACTGTAATGTTGAGCTTTTTGCCGCGGAAGTTCTTTTCGATCTTGAATCCGTCCCACTCAGCAGGAATGGAAGGAGCGATCTTAATGCCGTCAGCATCGGGTCTCATGCCGCAGATACCCTCGATACAGCCGACCATAACTGTTGAAGCTGTACCTGTGAGCCAGTGAACGTGTGAACGTCCCTCAAACGGTGAAGCCTTGCTCTCGGTGAACTGACCGTGAACATAGGGTTCCATAACTCTGATCTCAGCCTTATCGTTCATTGCAGCAGGCGAGCTTTCCATAAAGTACTCGAACGCTCTGTTTCCGTGACCGAGGAGAGACTCTGCAAGAATGAGCCAACCCTGTGACTGCGAGAAGATACCGCCGTTTTCCTTGGTGTCAGCGTTAAAGATGTGCATGAGCGCACCGTCAAAGTAGTGATCCTTGTACGGAGGTTCGAGAAGCTTTGCACCGTAAGGAGTATTGAGTATATCGTGAACGCTTGTCATAGCCTTGTCAGCCTGCTCCTTGGAGGCAAAACCTGAAATTACGCTCCAGCTCTGTGGATTGAGCCACATATTAGCCTCGGGATCCTTCTTTGCACCAACGACTACGCCGTCCTCGCGGATACCGCGGATAAATCTGTCCTCGTCCCAGCAAGCTTCAAGAGCATCGCCGAGCTTCTTCTGAACGTCATTGATGTATGCGATATAGTCCTTGTCGTCTCTTGCTGCTGCCATGTCCTTGATAACGCTCATAGCGTAGTAGAGCTGGAATGCAACGAATGTTGACTCGCCCTTTGCGCCCAGACGGAGACAGTCGTTCCAGTCAGCGTGGAGACCTGCGGGCATTGCGTGGCTGCCAAGACGCTCCATAGAGAAGCGGATAGCGTTCTTGAGGTGATCGTAAACAGTAGCCTCGCCGCCGTTTGCGTAAACAATAACCTCATCGAGGAATCCCTTGTTGCCGCTTTCGCCGATGTACTTGACAATTGTCGGGAAGAGCCAGAGCGCATCGTCAGCACGGTATGAGGGGTGACCTGTTTCCTTTACATACTCGGGATCATCGGGAGTATTCTCGTGACCTGCATTGTGGTTGAACTTAACGAGAGGGAGTCCGCCGCCGTTGTCTACCTGAGCAGAGAGCATGAAACGGATCTTGTCAGCAGCCATTTCGGGGTCAAGGTGAATGATACCCTGAATATCCTGAACGGTATCGCGGTAGCCGTAGCCGTTGCGAAGTCCGCAGTAGATGAAAGATGCTGCTCTTGACCAGATGAAAGTGATAAAGCACTGATAAGCATTCCATACATTTATCATGTTGTTGAACTCGGAAGAGGGTGTCTCGACCTTGAAGTTGGAAAGCTTGCCGTGCCAGAAATTCTTGAGCTGAGCGATCTCAGCATCAACCTTGCCAGCCTCCTTGTACTGATCGAGGATAGCATTAGCCTGAACGTTGTCGCGCTGTCCGAGAACATAGATGAACTCCTTGGTCTCGCCGGGCTTGAGGGTGATGTCGCTCTGGAGCGCGCCGCAGGCGTTGGAGTTGAAGTTCATGTCGTTGCTGCACTTGCCGCTCTCTACAGCAATAGGATTGGAGTATGTTCTGTAAGGGCCGATGAAGCTGCTGAGGGAACCGCAGTAAGCGGATACAGGCTCGCCGACCATTCCGAAGAAACGCTCGCGGTGGTTTGAACCGGTCTCGTCCTTTCCTGAATTCTCGTTGATGTGCTGGAGAATCTTGTTCTGCTCAAAGCTTGTACGCGTAATGAAGAGGGTGTACTGAAGGTTGACCTGATCCTGCTCATAGTTGTTATCGTTTGTGAATTCAACGAATCCGTAAACCGAGAGTCTGCGCTCCTTGTCGCTGTTGTTTGTGATCTTGCAGCGCCATACCTCGTAGGTCTTGCCCTGCGGAACGTAGTATGTAGTCTCCGACTTGATGTCAGAATAATCAGCCGTAATTACTGTGTAAGCTGTACCGTGGCGGCACTCGCTCTTGTACTTGTCAAGAGGCTTGCCTACAGGCTGCCATGAAGCTGACCAGTAATCTGGCGTATCGTTGTCTCTGATGTAGATGTATCTGCCCGGAAGAGCCATATCCGAATTAAAGCGGAAACGCGAAATTCTTCCGTTAGCACCTGATTTAACGAAGCTGTAGCCGGCTGCATTGTTAGAGATCATTGCGCCGTACTCGGGGTCACCGAGGTAATTAGCCCATGGTGCAGGAGTTGCGGGGTTAGTGATGACGTATTCCTTGTTTTCAAGGTCAAAATGTCCGTACTGCATAATTCTTTATTCTCCTTTTGTACAATTGGCGGAGTGCCGCCGCCTCAAGCATAATATATATTAATTATACCATTTTTCTGCACAGCTTGCAAGGGCTTTTTAATAATTAAGCAATAAATATTGAAATTTTCCAACATTCAAGAAACTCTGATTTTCACGCTGCTTAAATGTTAATGTCATATAATGTCGCTATTTGTGTACTTTGCAACAGGGTGCTGTCGAATCCTTGTGCAAAATAGCAGAATTTGCGGACGGCTCAGAACTTTTTTTGCAATATCTCTTGACGTTCCGGGGTAAAAGTAGTATAATACTTGTAGTGTTAAATAATCATGAATTATTAACACTCGTTTTGTTGTCTCCTTTCTTTTGTTCTACACATATTTATTTTTATTTGTTTATCTGACGCAGGCAGGGTTTGACCCTGCCTTATTTTTTTGCCGCAAGCCGCTATTTCAGCAGATAGTATATCACGCCGTACACAACTGACGCCGAACAGCCGTAGAGTATCACAGGGCCTGCTATGGTGAATATCTTCGTACCCACACCGAGCACATACCCCTCTGAACGCGCCTCTATCGCGCACGAGCTTATCGCGTTAGAAAATCCCGTTATCGGCACAAGAGTTCCTGCACCGGCGTGTTTGGCAAGTTTCTCGTACCAGCCGAGCCCCGTGAGGAGCGAGCTGAGTCCCACAAGAATGATCGAAGTCCACGTTCCGGCGTTTTCTTTGCCAAGACCGCAGTTCATAAGCACAGACATTATAAGCTGACCGAGTGCGCAGATAGCTCCGCCAACGAGAAATGCCACAGGCACATTCACCTTTGAGTTGGACTTTGGTGAAGCGTCCTTGCTCATCTCACTGTACATCTGAGGTGTAATTTTCATAAGATCATCTCCTTATCGGTAGTATTTACGGTTTTGTTATTATTATACAGTTTTTGCAAAAATAATGGGATTCTAAAGGGTTGTTAACCCTTTAGCGGATTCCAAAGGCAGCGCCTTTGGTTGGGTGTGGGGCAAAGCCCCGCATATAACCTCAAAGCGCTCCGCAAAGGGTGAATTAAAAAACAGTCCGGTGGACTGTTTTTTAAGAGGGAACGCCCTGCAAGTGAGGGCGTTCCATTATTAAAATTATCTTTTTCAACAAGCAAAAGCGGCTGACTTACTGTCAGCCGCTTTGTAATTACTTTCTTGAAAATGCCTCGCATACTGCGGAGCAGAATTTGCATATGTAAGCAGGCTTTTTTATCTCAACAGGAGTTATGAATGCGCCGCCCGTTATAAACAAAAGTATCGGGAAAACTGCTGCGGTATTTAGTACATGGAATCGGAAAAGGGTATACACAAGCGGCAACAGTATTGATATTACCGTGACGGGAAGTCCGAGATAGACACTGCGTCTTTCACTGGTTTGCTGCTGACGTTCCTCCTCGGTGACATTGTAATAGGCGAGTCGGATAAGCGCCGCAAGCACATAAAGACAGACCACGAGGTTGCAGGCCTTGTTCTGACCTGTGATACAATACACAAAAACTGCCGGCATAACGCCGAAGCTTACGAGGTCGCTGAGCGAATCTATCTGTATGCCGAACTTCTTTTCGGCAGGTGTTCTGTCCTTGGTCGAGGCGACCGTTCCGTCAAACATATCGCAGATACCCGATATTATGAGAAATATCACCGCTCGGGAAAAGCTGTGGTTTATTGCGGAAATGATCCCCATACACGCCGAAATGAGCGCGCAGTATGTAAGAATTACGGTATAGTCATAGAATCCTATAGTTTTTCTGTTCATGATATCCTCCTATTTTATTGATCCGAAAATCAGGCTGTAGGCGAGAATGCACCACGGCTTGCCGATTATGATTATCCAGATGAACTTTGACGGCTTCATCTTCATCGCTCCCGAGAAGTAGCACAGGAAGTCGTCGGGAAAGAGCGGCAGCAGCGTCGCGACAAAAAGAAACATATCGTACGACTTTGCCTGACGTATTTTTTTCGTCCATTTGCCGATCTGCTTTTCCGAAAACAGCAGGCCGAGTACCTGAACTCCGTACTTTCGCGCGATGAAATAAGCGATTATCGAGCCTGCGCTTATGCCAATATAGTTGCAGATAAATCCCACTGTGCTGCCGAATGCAACAGCTCCCGCCGCGCACCCGAGATATCCGGGCAGAACAGGCACGACGACCTGAAACGCCTGAAAAAGCGTGAGAATAACAGGCCCTGCTATGCCGAATCGGTCGAGATACTGCCGAAAGTCCTCAACGGACGAGAACTGCCCGTTAAAGATGTGCTTGAGGCAGATAAGAAGCAGCAGGATAGTCAGTAATGTTAATATATGTATTTTCTTTTTCACAAGTTTTGTTACCCATAGAATCCGGCGAGGTGAGGTGTATTTTTTTATCCGTGACCGCGCCGTTTTCACCTTTCAGATGCTCAGACCCCGTCCGCATAGGAAAAATGTACGCATTTTCTACGCGGGCAGGTTCTTATATACCGCCGCGGCTGCAAATTATGCAGGACAGCGGGGTATAAATACGCACATTTATCAGTATACCACAAATTTCGACTTTTTTAAAGAGTTTTTCAAAATTTCTTTAAAAACCTGCGTTAATGATAAACCGTACGCGTGCTCCGCAGGTTTTTCCTATAATATAATTATACGTTTGGTTTCTTATTATCATCAGTTGAGTTTATTAAATTTATCTTAATCTTTGCAAAAAAACGCGCCCCACATTAGTGAGACGCGTTTGGATATTATTTTATTGCCCGGGGAATTTCACAACGTAGTATCCGTCGAGTTCATAGACCTTTGCTCCCTCCACTTCGGGAATGAATTCCTCGCTAAGGAATACATAAAGCGCTTTCGGGTCAGCGTTTCCATTGCTTATCTGTTCCATATTCTTGTAATACTGGTTGAGTATATCGTCGAATGGTGGTCTTGCAACGTGGAAATGGTTTATGCTCATGTTATGCTTGTAGGCAAAAATGCTGAGCGTGTAAATGGTGGCTTGCGACTGATCGTAGGGCAGTCCTATGAGCTTGTCACAGCCCTCCGCAAGCTGTTCCCACGCAGGAGAAGCGAGCGGCGAAGTATAGGTCTTTTCCTCCTTGAACCATTTTCTTGAGGACATCAGACAGCTCACATCTGCAAACTGCACTACTGTACAGAAGGCAAGCAGAGATATCATGAGCTTTTTTCTGCTTATCCTTGAAAGTCCGTATAAAACAGCCGTAAAGATAAGATACATTCCTACCCATGCATAGCGTCCGGTCGCTCTGAATGACGACATAAACTTGATAATGCGTTCAGAGTAGTAAATATCGTATATCTTTTTTTCGTTAAAATAAGCGCTCGGACTTATTGCGTAGAACATTGCCACAGCGAATACAATGGCACCGGCAATGCACCATACTTTCTTATTTTTAAGGAACTCCCTGATATCGGACGTGAGGCGCTTTTGGCGCTTTATCGAACGGCATACCGAGGCAATGAGCAGGATGATCGCGCCGAGTATGATTCCGAGACCGACATAAGCATATCCCTCGTATTGTCCAAAGTTTACAGCGATCGGTTTGAGGAATCGGCTGCCCTTTGACACATCTCCCAGAAGTCCGTTGTTCGAGCCCTGTGAATCAAGCGGATTCCAGAAAGTATTGATGTTAGCTGAGTAAATGCCGAGACCCTGCGCCGCAACGTTCGTCTTGGTGTAGAATGCTCCCAGCATCCACAGCATCAGCAGTGACAAAGCCGTTATCGAGATAAGACACAGGAACGGTCTGAGGTACTTCTTGTACTTGAACACATCTGTGATAAAACAGCCCAGCAAAAAGCAGTATATCATGGGCAGATAGTAGATATGTATGCTTACAGCCAGTATTCCGAGAAGTCCCCACAGGATCGGCATCATAAATATTTCCTGCCATTTTTTCTTCCATTTGTGATCCTGATAGAGCCACAGGATAAGTCCGAGCAGGATAACAAAATGACAGCTCAGCGCCTCGTGACCGTAAAGTCTCTGCAAAACGACAGGGCTTATGATATAGAATGTGCTGCCGATAATGCAGAATATGCCGTTCTTATTGAAACGGTGTATCAGCAGGGTGGAACAGGCTCCGTTCATCATAAATGAAAATAAGCCGAGGAAACCAAAATACTGGAAAGTCGCGGGCAGCAGCGGCGACAGTAGCTTGAAAAACAGCGCAAAGATCGGCACTGAATCCGTGTATATTACTGATATCTTAACGTTACCAAGTACGCTGTCAGAAAGTCCGAACGGGAAGTGCCAGTCGGACATTCTGAAGAATGTCCAGCCAAGATAATGCTGAGTCAGGTCTCCGCCCTGAAAGAGCCAGTCCTCATAAGTCGGGTCAAGTATTCTTGCACCGTAGATCGCTATGAACAGAATAGCGCCGATAATGGCGGAAGTGAGCATTAAAAACCAACGTTTTTCAAGCAGCGGCGGAATTTTGCACAAAGGAGCAGGCAGCTTTGTGGCGGTGCTGCTTTTTTTCGTCTCCTTTTTCGTGTTATTTTTTGTATTCTTTTTTGTATTCTTTTTCGTATTCTTTTTCATTTGAATTTTTTACCTTTCTGTACGTATTTTATGTGTCTGAATTAGGGAGTGTTGACACTAAGATAATATGCAGATTTTCGAGCATAAATTTTACGTAGACAAGGCAAAAAGTCGCAGGCAGGCTGTCGCCTGTCAAGACTTTTTAACGCAGGATGCGTGAAATTTTGCCGAAAAGATGCTTTGTTAGGCTTAGTGTCAGCACTCCCTAGTCCCTGAGTGTAAGCTGAACTGGGCAGTGGTCGCTGCCGTAAACATCTGTGAGTATCTCGGAGTTTTCAACACGCTCCATAAGCCGATTCGATACAACAAAATAGTCAATGCGCCAGCCGATATTCTTTTCGCGCGCGTGAAATCGGTAAGACCACCACGAATATACTCCCTCAGTGTCGGGATAGAGACTGCGGAATGTATCGGTAAATCCTGCTGCGAGAAGTTCGGTGAACTTGCCGCGTTCTTCATCTGAAAATCCGGGATTGCCCACATTGGTTTTCGGATTTTTGAGGTCTATCTCATTATGCGCAACGTTGAGGTCACCGCAGTAGATGACAGGCTTTTTACCGTCAAGCTCAGTAAGGTACGCGCGCAAAGCGTCCTCGAACTCCATGCGGTAGTCGATTCGTTTAAGTTCGTTCTGCGCATTCGGCACATAGCAGCATACAAAGTAAAAATCTTCATACTCGCAGGTGATAACGCGTCCCTCATCAAGGTGAGTGCCGTTTATGCCGTATTCGACCGTTAAAGGCTCGGTCTTGGTGAAAACTGCTGTGCCGGAATACCCCTTTTTCTGTGCACTGTGGTAGTATATGTGATAACCCTCGGGTGAGAAATCAGCCTGTCCCGGCTGCATTTTTGTCTCCTGAAGGCAGAATATATCTGCGTTCGCCGAAGCAAAAAAGTCGCTGAAGCCTTTTTGCAGACACGCTCTGAATCCGTTTACGTTCCATGATATTATCTTCATGTTGCTTGCTCCTCCAATTTACCTCCAATTATTAATTTCTATACTTTTTTAATGATAGCATATTTTGGAAAAAAATGCAATAGAAAATTTACATTTCTGTGAATTTTTTGACGGCAGAAAGCCAAATTTCATATAATTGCGCATAAAAAATCGCGTCCTGCAAAAACAGAACGCGATTTACTGCGGAGACTCTCCGCTGGGGTGGGAGATGGGATTCGAACCCACGATCTTCGGGACCACAATCCGACGCTTTAACCAGCTAAGCTACACCCACCATCGGAAAAATAAATAAAAACGAAGCTTCCCATCAGATAGGAAATATTCAACGGGAAGTTTCGGAATGGCGCGCCTTGCTGGATTCGAACCAGCGGCTTACTGCTTAGAAGGCAGTTACTCTATCCAGCTGAGTTAAAGGCGCATAGAAAATTTAAGCAGCCAAAGCTGCTTAATTGGAGCGGGTGATGGGAATCGAACCCACGTAACCAGCTTGGAAGGCTGGAATTCTACCATTGAACTACACCCGCATGAGTTTCAACAGGTAATATTATAGCATGGAGATGTGCGGTTGTCAAGACTATTTTGAAAAAAAGTCACAATGCACAAAAAGAACAGCACTCACAGCGAATAAACTGATATTTCGACCATTTACCGCCGCCTGAAAGCTTGATTTTTTGCGGGCGATGTGCTATAATTACAGCATTGATAAAAAAGTTTCGTTTTTCACAAGGAGATTTTTATGCTGAAAAAGATTTTGAGCGGCGATTCTTGTGCCGAGTGCCGCCTTTGCTGTATTTTTGACCGCTATGATATCTGGGAGACTCCCGTTTTTACCGAGGAACTCTGTGGCAGGATCCGCGCCGTAAAGCCCGACGTGCAGTTTGTCCCCAAGGACGGCGGCTATATTTTCAAGGCGCAGGAACTTCACGGAGACGAACTGTTTTCATGTCCCGCGCTGACCGGGCACGGCTGTATGCTCGGGGACGATAAGCCCTTTGACTGCCGTATCTGGCCCTATCGCATTATGGAGGTTGGCGGCAGGAGAGCTATCACCATAGCCTCTATCTGTGACGAACTGTACAACCGACCGCTCTCACAGCTTGTAGGCTTTCTCAGGGAGGGGCTTGCAGAGGTCATATTCAGCTATGCGGACGCTCACCCCGAGATCGTCAAGCCGTACTACGAGGGATATCCCGTGCTGATGTTTGAAAAGAAAAAGCTTTGAAATATAAGAATGAGTTCTAAGGCAATACCGCACAGAGCTTGTGCTGAAGATGACGGAAAATATGCAAGCAGATTCAGTGCAAAGCCGTCAGGCGGGCTTTGTGCGGTGTTGCCCTAAAGCAAAAGGACTGCCCGAGCGGCAGTCCTTTTACGTTAAGGAGGTTGTTATATATCGGCCTTTCAGCCGTTAGGTCAGCTTTGTTCGCTTACGAGGATAGAGATGCGGTTCTGAATGATGTCAGCGGCCTCCTGAGCGGTCTTTTCGCCCTTGAAGTAAGCTGTTGACTCTTCGTTGATTATGTCGTAGAAATCGTTGGTGTAGCTTCCGCTGAGCTTTGTTACGCCCTTGATGTAGTTAACGAGGAAATCTCTTTCTTCCTGTGTGAGGGGGTCAATCGTGATCTCCTCGTTATTAATAAAGTAGGTGTTGTCATAGTATTCCTTTTTGTTTGTCTCCGGATCCAGATAATAGGGCCTTTCCATCGCCTCGTCTGCCTTCTTTTCAAATTCGGAAGCAAGAGACGGGAAACCGTTGCTCATGCTTGCGTAGTAATCCTCGGTAAAGAATGACTTGATAAATTTCCAGCAATCGTCCTTTGAGGGCGAATCCTGAAGTATCGCAAAAGATGTTCCAAAGCCGAGCGTAGCACCGTTGCCGTCCGATGAGGGAGCGCCAACAAGAGTTATATCATCGTTGAATATAGCTGTTCTCTCTCTTGCGTACTCGTTGAAATCGAACATATAAGCTTGATTGAGGAGCGCCTTGTCGTTGCGATATGCTGTCTCATTATCATTCCAGTACTGCTCCATTTCGTCCTCTGTCGCTGTTTCCCAGTCGATCGCGTCATCAGCATCGGGGAAACGGTTTGCAAATTCAAGGAGTTGAATGAATTCGGGCGAATCAAAGCTGCAAGTACCCTTTTCATAGTCGATGAATGATGATGACATATATGCAAACATTGAGAATACAGATTCCTTGGAGTCGCTTGCTGTGAGTTTCATGCCGTCAGGGAGACTTTCATAAGTGTTTACCATATCATCGAAAGTCCAGTTCTCCTTATCGCAGTACTTTGTTTTAGCGGCGAAAGTATAGACATGGAACTCAGGAGAGATACTCAGGATCTTGTCATTTATTGTTGATGCTTCAAGAACATTTTGCATGAAAGCGTCTCTTGTAAGCTCGCTGTCCTTGTCCATGAATTCGCCGAGGTCTGCATACAGACCCTTTGAGGCAAGACTCGAAATTACCGAGTAGTCGTATGTCACGAGCATATCGGGAGCATTGCCTGAGATAATGTCCTTTTTGAGCTGTTCTGTGCCTGAGGCGGTCTGCTCGCCCGATTCTTCATCGTAAGAGTCATATTCGCCGTAGTTTACTGTCTTGATACGAAATCCGCTGTTTGACTTGTTGAACTTTGATACCTGTGTATTTATCTGCCAGTCGTCATAGAGCATACCGACCGTTATAACGCTGGTGTTCTCCAGTTCGCTCGAATCGCGCTTTGTGAGGCGGTACAAGCCGCTGTCACCTGTGTCATAGTCGTTGATTGCTGCGATGAAGTCACCGCTTGCGAGGGGGAGTATCGCACCTGCGCCGTACTGTGATATGTCTGAATCCTGCCAGTTGATGATCTCGTTGTAGTTGCCCTCAGAATCAAGGCTGTAAAGTCCCGAATTGGTCGTGAAGTAGAGCGGGAATTCCTCTGAACCCGTGAAGATACTGTTGAGGTTGAAAGAGCTTGTATTTTCAAAAGTAACATCATTTCCTACCGGCTTGAGAGTCTCGGGGTCAATGTATCTGATGAGCGAAGTGTTGTTTCCGTAACCTGCTATGGCTAATTTTCCGTCATAAGACATTGCTGAGTAGTTTATCCAGTCCATGTCGCCTGCATCAACATCTGCGACTTTCTTTGCAGAACTGTCAATTATCATGTACTTGTCACTTATTCCTACAAGTGCCTTGTCGCTTGAAATAGGGAGAAGTATGCCGAGATTCTGGTCATCAGAATCACCTGTAAGATCAGTCATATCGGCTGTAGTGAGAATGTTTCCGTCAGTATCCGCCGTGTAGAGCTTGAAGGAGGTCTCTCTTGCAGCGTCCATAGCATCATAGTCAAAGTTTTCGTGATCGAAATTCGGGTCGTCATAATCAGGCATCTGGAAGTCGCCGTAATCGTTTGTCGTAGCCAGTATAAAGATAGTACCGTCAGGTGCAACAGATGTCGTGATGAATGCCTCATCGTAATCCTGCAAGCCGAGGTCGATGTCGAGCTTGTCGAAGTTGAGAAACTCCTCATCTGTCACATAGAGCAGAGGCGCTTTGTTTTCATAGTCATTGCCGTAGATGAGTATCTTGCCGCTGTCGCCCAGCTTTGAGATACCGCTTATATTGTTGGTGTCAACGTCACTGTCGATAGCCTCTGAGCGGTATGATGCAGTAAGTACCTCATTGGCTTTCTTGACCTGCTTGGACGAGCTGTTCTTTTTGCCGCATGAAGCAGCCGCGCTTGTTATCACAGCCAGTGCAGCGGAGAGCGCGATAATTCTTGTAGCATAATTTCTTTTCATAAATAATCCCTTTCCCGGTGCGGAGCTCATATCCCACCATTTTCCGCATTTCGCGGTAAGTTCTATTCTTCTGTAGTGTTTGACTTTTGGGGTTTGCGGAAATGAAGTCGTATCTTCTCGAAAGTATCCGAGAGTTTTTTCTTTATTGTCGGTTTTTTGCGTTTATATGATCTGACCGCGAGTATCGCGAGCCATATCAGCGTCAGTATCGGGACAGCGAACAGTACCCTGCGCGCCGCGTAGATGTAGGTGAGGCGGAACTCTGTCATGCGCGAGGCATTTTCCCACCACGGGAGTCTTATTCCGTCATTGCGTACTGCATAGTTCGGAAGCTTTTTCAGTTCCTTTGCTCTCTTTGACGGAGCAAAACGGCTGTCGTTGCGTATTATGTTCACATTGTCCCCGTATGTCTTCATAATGCTTTTTATCTTGGACAGCCCGAAGTTTTCAACAGGGTCGGGAATGATACACTCATAGCAGGTGACTTTTGTGAATCCCGTTTCGCCGTCGATACCCGCTTCGGGAGCGATCTGCGCCGCCATATCGTATGAGACATAAGCTTGCGGAGTTTTGCCGATACACTTTTTCTCGTAATCGGTCTCCGGGGCGGCAATGACTCCCGAAATGTAGCATTTCACGCCGTTTATATAGATATTCATGCCGGAAACGTTTTCCGAGCCGTACAGTTCCCACGCAAGTTCTCTGTCTATCACCGCGCCGTCCTGCATGATGTCACTGTCCGTGAAGAAAGCTCCGTCGATCAGCGTGAAGTCGCGGAAGTAGAAGAAGTCACCGCCGACCGCAGTCACCTGAGCGTCCGAGCGGCCTGTTACGTCACATTTCACCGCCGCCGTTCCGACAGGCGCGCTGTAGGCATCGGGGCAGAGTTTCTGTCCCTCCTCGGGAACAACGGAGATGTTTTTCAGTTCGTTGAGCAGTTGTCCGCGCACACCCGCTATCGTGTCGGTAGTGAACCCTGCATCGCTGTTGAAAAAGCAGCTCATCTGCGAGTAGCTGTCCTTGCCCGAACCTTTCCAGCGTTCATAGGCGTAGTTGTATTTCTGAGCCGAGGCGACAGAACTGCCTGCTATCGAAAGCACAGCAGCTCCGGCAATGGCTGCGGCGTTTACCGCGGCGATAACAACGTGCCTTTTTCTGAATTTAAGTTTCATTGCGCACACCGCCTTATTTATCCTTCATGCGCACTTGGTCGCCTGCCTTGACAGGCTTGCTTGCGGCAGTGATCACATAGTCGCCGTAGTTGATAGAGCCCTGAACTGCACTCGAAGTCTCGTCAGAAGCCATAACATCGACGTTCTGTCTTTCCGCGTAGTATCTGTTGCCGAGCGGAGAACTCTTTGAGCGTACAGTAAGCACGAAATATCCGTTCTTATCCTGATATACCGCACTCTTGGGCACGATAGTGTCATAGTTTCCGCTTCCGCAGGGGATAGAAAGGTCAATGTTTGTGCCGGAGGTAACGTCACCGGTAACATTGAAAACGAGTATCCTGTTCTTGGAGTTGGGCGTTGTGTCGTTCTTTATCTCGGAGAGAACAGCCTGAACATTGCCGCTCCAGTTGTTTACGACTTCAGCCTCTGTTCCTGTCTTGACCTTCTTTGCCTTTTCAGCCTCAACAGTTATCTGAACGGTGTAGCCCTCGTCAGAGATATCGATAACAGCGAGCGGAGTTCCGTCAACTGTTGTGTCTCCCGGCTTTACGCTTACCGAGCTGACGATACCGCTGTATTTTGAAGTAACATCGGTCGCTTCGGCAGCAGCTTTGAGCTTATCGACCTTTGCCTGCTGTGTTTCGATCTCCTTTTTCTTTGCCTCAAGGTCGAGTGCGGAGATCTGATTTGTGCGGTCGTCAGTGTTCTTTGTTTTGTTGAGTGCGATTATAAGATCTTCAAGAGCACGCTGCTTGTCGGTAACTGCCGCGTTCAGGTCGTCAACGCTGCCGTTATCGGTCGAGCTGTGCGAAGCCTCGTAAGCGGCAATGCTTGCGTTGAGCGAGTTTATCTCGCTGCTTACCGAGTCAAGCTGAGCCGCGAGCTGATTCCTCTGATTGCTCTTTGCGTCCTCATAGCGGCTCTTTGCAGCCTGCCTTGCAGCGTCCTTTGCGTCAGCGTCAGCCTTTGCGGCGGACGAGTCAACTCCTGCCGATACTGCCTGTGAAAAGAGTGCATAAGCGTTGGTGTATTCGCTTTCCGCATTCTGCCAGTCCTTGCAGAGTGAGGCAAGGTCGCCCGAATATTCGGGAGCGGCTGCTGCGTATTCGTCTGTGTCGATAGCGGAAATGGTTGCCGTAAGCTTTGACTGGATCGCAGTCTTGTTTTCAAGTTCGCTCTTGTTGCTGTTGTACTGGTCAAGTTCAGCCTTGAGCGCTCCTGCATTTGCAGCCGCGGCATCGCGCTTTGCAATAGCAGAGTTGAGATCCTCACGGGCATTCTTGATAGCCTGATTCTCGGCTGTGTAGTCGGCAGGTTCTGCAAGGAGAGCCTTCTGATATTCAAGCTGGAGCGCTGCAAGAGAGGCTTCCTCGGCAGGCAGCTCGGCGCTCTCGGAAGAAGCTACCTTGAAAAGCACGTCGCCCTTCTGAACTTCCTGACCGGATTTTATGTTGATGGTGTCAATGACCTTGTTGCCACCGACTGTTACCTCATAGGTCTGGTTGGACTCGACCATGCCGCTTCCGCGGACGCGCTCGGTGAGTTTTCCCGAGACAGCGCTCTCGGTGGATATCTCGGAGAGCGACTTGTTGCGTATCGTGTTTGAGAAGAATGTCAGTACGAGCAGGACTGCGAGAAAAATAATGAGGATAGTTTTGATTATCTCACGCTTTTTTCTCGGGTCTGCGACAACTTCGTCCTGACGGTTTATTTTAATTTCTTTTGTTTCTTTTATATCTTTATTTTCGTTCATTGTTTACAGCTCCTTATCCTTTGATTCCGCCAGAGTAGGCGATTCCTTCTACGAGGTAATCCTCTCCGTAGAGGAACATGAGAATAGTGGGTATCATGTAGACCGTTCCTACCGCGAAAGCGAGTCCGACGTCGGTCGTGTTTATCTGTGAAAGGAATACCGAAAGCGGGTGCATATCCGAGTCGCGCATGAGCACGAGAGGCTGTTCGACCATGTTCCAGTAGTCGATAAAGACGAGCATGGAGATAGAGACGAGTGCGCTCTTGCACAGGGGAATGTATATCCTGCGCAGTATCTGAAACTCGCCCGCGCCGTCAAGTTTAGCCGCCTCGACGTAGGAGATAGGGATTCGCCGCATGACCTTGGTCAGCAGGAAAATGCTGAAAGGCGAGAATATTGCCGGCAGGATTATCGCGCGGCGCGTATCGAGCATATTGAACTTATCCGCAACGAGGAAATTCGGCACGAGCGTTACCTGATAGGGCATTATCATGAGTATGATGTAGACGAAGAATATTATGCTCTTGAATTTGTTCGGGCATCTCGAAAAGCCGTATGAGGTGAGGATAGCCACGAGTATCTGGAAAACCGTTATCGGTACGGTGAGTATCACCGAGTTCCAGAATTTCAGCAGGTAGTCCGAGTTAAGTATCAGCACAGATTTGTACTGTGCAAACGTCACCTTGTCGGGAATGAATTTGAGATTGACGTTTTCGGAAATGAACGTCTTTTTTTCGTCGGTCATGTTTCCGAACATCGAGCCGTAGTTGGCTGATATCTCCGTTGAGGTCATGAACGAGTTGGCGATCGTCAGGACTGTCGGCATAAGGAAAAGAACTGCGGCAAATATTATGAAAACAGCTATTATCGCGTTTGAGACGCGATGTCTTTTTTTGTACGTCATCAGTTTTCCACGTCCTTTCCGAAAATGTTTTCTGCAATCAGAAGGATCGCGATAACGACTATCATCACGAGGGCAAAGAGTACAGCCGCCGCCGAGAGTTTCTGATAGTCAAGGCTGTTGAACGTGTTGTTCATGAAGTGCTGGAGCATATACAGCTTGTCATAGGGATAGTTGCCTGTGAGCAGGTAGACTTCGCGGAATATCTTGAACGAGTTGATAAGGGAAAGTATGAGCACGAACAGGATAGTAGGCGAGAGATAGCGCAGTTTTATATGAATGAACTTGTACCATGAACTTGCGCCCTCAAGGTCGGCTACCTCAATTATGTCGTGCGGTATCCCGCTCAGCGCCGACATGAAAAGTATCATGTTGTAGCCGAGGTTTTTCCACAGGAACATGAGGATTATGACGAGCTGACCGTACTTTGAACTGAGCCAGTCTACCGTAGTTCCGCCGAGGGATTCTATTATCTGATTTATCGTTCCGTGGTTGTGAAAGAGCACCTGCCAGACCAGTACGACCGAGGCTGTCGGGACCATGAGCGGACTGAGGAAAAAGGTTCGCAGAATGCTTTTCCCCGGAATGTTTCGCTCAAGGATAACTGCAAGCCCAAGAGACAGCACGACCGACAGCGGTACAGCCGTGACCGAGAAGAATATCGAGTTCTGAGCGGCGCGCTTGAAAGCCACGTTGCTGAAAAGCTTGGTGTAGTTTTCAAGCCCGACGAATTCCTTCGTGACAGGATTGCTTATAAGCGAATAGTAGACCACTATCGCAAACGGTACTATAAAGAATACCATAACGCCTATAAGGCTTGGAACAATGCAGGCATTGCTGAAAATTCTCTCTCTGCGCCTGCCGCATTGATTTCTGGTTTTGTTTTTCATTTTATCACTACCTTGCTGCGGCGGAAAATGCCGTGAATTTGTTCTACATATATAAGTGTCATTTCAGAACCGTAATGACGAAGGAAAAATATATTTTTTTATTTTAACAAGAAGATATTTTTCCCTTATTTATTTCGCGCTCCTGTATAAAAGGGCGGATCGCTATCTATATAATATCTTATTGACAAATGATTGTCAATGGGAATAGGAATATTATATGATAATTTTAAGAAAAAATAAAGAATTGCCGATAAGCGGGCAGGGATCTGCGGAAAAATTCGGCGTTTTCGACATAGGCGAAAATTTCTCTTTCAATATAACGCTTTGAAACAGAAAAATGTGACGCTGAGGAGATACGAAAAACAAAATATGTTAGTTATCACAAACTCACAGTACCGTTTACTGCGGGTAACATCTGTTGATTTTTTTGCCGATCTGCGTTAAAATATAAGTGGCAGATAAGACTCGGAATCTGACGCTTTCTGTCGAATTGATGATCGGGAGTGAGCTTTATCAAAACAGTAGAGATTTTTTCTGACGGCGCGTGCAGCGGAAATCCCGGCCCCGGCGGATACGGTGTCGTTCTTCGTTTCGGCAGCGCTGAAAAGGAACTCTCCGGCGGAGAGAGCAGCACGACCAATAACCGCATGGAGCTTACGGGTGTTATCGAGGGACTTTCCGCTCTCAAAGAGCCTTGCCGCGTCATTCTCACCACCGACAGCAAGTATGTTGTTGACAGCGTGACCAAGGGCTGGGTCTACGGATGGAAGAAAAAAGGCTGGATCAAGTCAGACAAAAAGCCTGCGCTTAATGTTGACCTCTGGGAAAAGCTCCTGCCGCTGCTGGAAAAGCATGATGTGACCTTCAACTGGGTCAAGGGTCATGCGGGACACCCCGAAAACGAGCGCTGCGACAGACTCGCCGTCGCACAGCGTGACATATATTCACTAAAATAATGGAGGTAATCCGAAATGGAAAAAAGATTCATTTATGCAGATAACGCAGCAACTACCGCTGTATCGGAGGAAGTTCTTCAGGCTATGCTGCCGTATTTCCGCACAGCATTCGGAAACGCTTCAAGCATATATAAACTCGGACGCGATGCTCAGCGTGACGTAGAGGCCGCAAGAGCAAAGGTCGCAAAGGCGATCGGTGCAGAGCCGAGAGAGATCTTCTTCACAAGCTGCGGCTCAGAGTCCGATAACTGGGCTATCAAGGGCATTGCGGAAAATCTCGCAAAGAGAGGAAAAAAGCACATCGTTACTTCTGTTTTCGAGCACCATGCAGTTCTCCATACCTGCCAGTATCTCGAAAAGAAGGGCTTTGAGGTAACTTACGTTCCCGTAAGCGACAAGGGTCTGATAGATCCTGAAGATGTAAGAAACGCTATCCGCGATGATACGGCTCTTGTAACTATCATGTACGCAAACAACGAGATCGGTACGATCCAGCCGATCGAGGAAATTGCCGCTATCTGCAAGGAAAAGAAGGTCATCTTCCACACCGATGCTGTTCAGGCACTCGGCCATGTTGATATAGATGTCAAGAAGCAGGGTATAGATATGCTCTCGCTTTCGGGTCACAAGATACACGCACAGAAGGGTATAGGCGCTCTTTATGTAAGAAAGGGGATCGTTCTCCCGAACCTCATTCACGGCGGCGCTCAGGAGCGCAACAAGCGTGCAGGTACGGAAAATGTTCCGGCTATCGTGGGTCTCGGAGTTGCTATCGAGACTGCAACAAAGAATATCGCTGAGAGAAATGCGGTCATTGTTCCGAGAAGAAACCGACTCATTGACGGTATCCTCAAGCTTCCGTACACACGTCTTAACGGCGACAGGGACAAGCGTCTGCCGGGCAACCTCAATATTTCCATTGAGGGCATTGAGGGCGAATCACTTCTGCTCATGCTCGACCAGTACGGGATCTGCGCATCTTCTGGTTCTGCCTGCACATCAGGCTCGCTCGATCCTTCACACGTTCTCCTTGCTATCGGTCTGAAGCACGAGGTAGCTCACGGTTCGCTCCGCCTGTCCATAGAGGAGAACGTTACCGACGAGGACGTTGACTACATTCTGGAGGTAATTCCCAAGATCGTTGAGCGTCTGCGTTCGATGTCACCTGTCTGGGAGAAGATGATGAAGGGCGAGAAGTACGAATAATAAAAACCAATGATATAATAAAAAGGAGAAGATGATAATTATGATGTACAGCGAAAAGGTTCTTGACCACTTCTCAAATCCGAGAAATGTTGGCGAGATTGAAAATGCTGACGGTGTAGGCGAAATAGGCAATGCCAAGTGCGGCGATATTATGAAGATGTATCTCAAGATAGATAACGGCATCATCACAGATGCAAAGTTCAAGACTTTCGGCTGCGGAGCTGCTATCGCAACTTCTTCAATGGCTACAGAGATGATAAAGGGCAAGTCAGTAGACGATGCGCTCAAGCTTACCAATGACGCTGTTGTAGAGGCTCTTGACGGACTTCCGGCTGTAAAGATCCACTGTTCCGTACTGGCTGAGCAGGCTGTTCGTTCGGCTCTCTCGGACTATTACACAAAGCAGGGAATTGATCCGCTCCCGATAGTTGGCGAGATCAAGGAACCCGAGGAATAAGGTTATATGATAAAAAGTCCCCTTTTCAGGGGACTTTTATTTTAGGTCGTGTTGACACTAAGCCTAACAACGCATCTTTTCGGCAAAATTTCACGCATCCTGCGTTAAAAAGTCTTGACAGGCGACAGCCTGCCTGCGACTTTTTGCCTTGTCTACGTAAAATTTATGCTCGAAAATCTGCATATTATCTTAGTGTCAACACTCCCTAGCAAAATGCTCCGCTCGAAAAAGATCCTGCCGTATCGTGAAATGCGGCAGGATCTCTTATTATCAGAATTTCGGTTTATTTCTCCGATTCGTCATCATCTTCTTTTTCCTCATCTGAGAGGATCTTTTCATAGCTGTCCTCGATTGCCTTTTCCTTGGCTTCCTTTTCGGCTTTTCTTGCACCTGCGGTGGCGGTTTTCCTGCCTCTTGCCATGAGCGAGGCTGCGAAAACTATGATAACTATAATAACTGCAACCGCGGCAACTAAAAAGGCTGTTCTTTTGAGGCTTTTGTCTATCGTGGTATACTCGATAGTTGCGGACTTGGCGTATTTTTCACCTGCTGAGCCTGAAAAGACGCTCATTGTAAAGTCATCTGTGAGTTTCGGCTCAGAGTTTTCAACGGTGTATCCGAAAGCTCCGTCACCTATCTCAGATACGGTCTTGGGGATACTTACGCGTTTGAGGGCTGTGCAGTAGAGGAATGCGTTCTCGCCGATCTTGGTCACGCCCTCGGGAATGATGACTTTTTCAACAGCCTCGCAGTAGGCAAATGCCTGCGCGGCTATTTCCCTGACAGTAGTCGGGATAGAGATCGAAGTGAGCGCCGAGTCAAAGATGAATGCTCCCTCGCCGATAGTCTGTAGTCCCTCAGAGAAGTCAATGGTCTTTATGCCCGAACAGTAACTGAACGCGCCTGTTTCGATAGATGTGAGCGAGGCGGGGAGGTAGAGGTGCTCGATCTTGGCACAGGAGGAGAAAGCTCCCGACTTTATCGTCTTTACGTCCTCGGCAATGTTTATGTCTCCTGCGATAGCTGCGGAGGCGCGATAGATCTCAGTCTTGTCCTTGTTGTAGAGAATATTGTTGTCAACTGTAAAATTCGCACAGCCGTCGGCTGTTATTTCGTTTATAGAGAACCATTCGCCGAAAGCAAGTTCGCCGACATTTTCAAGAGCGTCGGGCACGTCAAAGCTGCGCAGACTTGTGCATTCGTAGAAAGCTCCGACGCCGATATCGGTGATCGTGTCGGGGAGGGTTATCTCGGTCAGCCTGTCGCACTGCATAAAGGCATAGTCGGGAATCGTTGTTATACTGCCCTGAACCGTTACGCTTGTGAGAGATGTGCAGTTTGCAAAGGCGTTTTCGCCGAGCGACTGCAATGTCTTGGGGAGCGTAACGCTTGTTAGCGTTGTACAGCCGCAGAAAGCTCCGACACCTATGGTCTTTATGCTGTCGGGAATGACAAGGTCGGTAAAGGACGAACAGCCGAAAAACGCGCTGTCGCTGATCGCGGTAATTGCCTTGCCGTTTCTGGTCGAGGGTATCGTTGAGATAGAGGTCGCGTCGTAGCCCGTGATCGTGTATGTTCCGTCATCGAGCAGTTCATACTTGAACATTCCGTCCGTGAGCGTGTCCTCGATGTTGTTGCCGGAATCCTCTGCCGCTGCGGGAAAGGCGCTGAAAAATGACAGTGATATCAGCGCGGACGCTGCCACGGATATTGCTTTTGCGAATTTATTCCTCATTTGTTTCTTCCTTTCCGTTCTCTGCGCCGGCTTCCTTTTCGGCTTCCTCACGCTTTTTCGCGCGTCTTTCGGCGAGCTCCTTCTGACGTTCGGCTTCTTTCTTTTCAGCCTTTTTCTTCTTTATGCTCCTGCCCGTGATAATGCCGATAACTGCGGCTATTGCGGCGAGTAAGATCCCTGCCATGACCCAAAGGAAGGTCTTGTCAACATTTTTGCCGAAAAGTTCGACTGTTCCCGTTACGGTTTCGATACCGTAGTTCTTGGCGAACTTGTAAGCTGTTGAATCCTTGTCGCAGTAGAGCTTGAAGCCCTCCACGAGAGTTTCGGCCTGTTCGTCATTTTCGGTATCGGCATCTTCATTATAATAAAAGCCGTAGGCGTATGAGCCGATAGTTGTGAGTTTATCGCCGAAACGCAGGGATTTGAGCGAAGTGCAGTTGAAAAATGCGTCAACTCCGAGCGATGTTATGGTGTTTGTGGTCTTGACGCTCTTTAAAGCGGAACACGCCTCGAAAGCGTAAGTTCCGATAGTTTCAACGCCTGAAATATCGACCTTTTCGAGATTTACTGCGTGATAGAACGCCGACTGCGCGATTTCTTTGACGGTTGACGGGAGAGTGAACTCTTTGTCCTTTTTAGCGGAAGGGTACGCATAGAGGGTCGTCTTATCCTTATTATAAAGTACTCCGTTCTCTGTGCAGTAGTTTCCGCTGCCTTCGGTAACGATTATCTCCTCAAGCGCAGACGCATCCATGAACGGAGTATCGCCGTCGCCGTTTACGGATATCTCGGTGCATTCACCCGAAATAGTAACACTTTTGAGCGAGGTGCAGCCGTAGAATACGGATTGACCAATGGTTTTTGCTCCGCCGAAGTCAATTGTTTCGAGCGAGGTACAGGTGTCGAAAGCGTTGTTGCCGACACTCTCTGTTCCGGCGGGGAGGGTAATGCTTTGCAGATATGCGCAGTTGTAGAAGGCCATTTCACGGATAGTTGTGACAGAATCGGGAAGATTTATCACAGTAGCGGTGAGTCCGCTGAAAGCTGCGGGGTATATCGTTGAGACGGGATATCCGCCGAGTGTGTCGGGGACGTCAATGACCGTGTCCTGCGAGGTGCAGAGCGTAATTACGGCTTTGTCGCTGATAACGGCGTATTCAAACGCGCCTTCGGTGAAACGCTCCTGCGCGAGAAGTTCGGACTGCTGCTGAGCCTGTTCCGGTGTCATAAATGTAAAGTCGTTGGTATAGCCGTAATCGGAGTCGGAATCGGTGCAGTATGTATACGCTGCCGAGCCGTATTGTCCGATGACGGTAAAGCCTGCAACGGGAGTTTCCTCGCCGTTTGCCGCTGTGCAGTAGCCGAGGGCGGAATAAGCGATACTCTCAACAGATTCGGGTATCTCGATGGATTTCAGTCCCGTATCCATAAACGCGTACTGACCGATATAATTGAGATTTTCCGGCAGAGTTATTTCGGTGAGCGCCTTGCAGTTGTAGAAAGCTCCGCCGTCGATACCGTAAAGTGTATCAGGGAGTTTTACTTCCGAGAGCGCGCTGCATCCACTGAAAGCGAATGAGCCGATCGACGAGAGAGCTGTTCCGCTCATGTCTACGGAAGTGAGTCCCGTCAGCGAGCCAAGTGCAAAATAATCAATGACCGCAAGCGTTGAGGGGAACGTGATCTCCTCAAGTCCTGTATTGTAAAGTGCGGCAGAACCAAGCTCCGTAACGCCCTCGGGAATAGTGTACGAGCTTCCGCCCAGCATTTGCGGATAGCAGACGAGCAGGGTCATGTCCTTGCTGAAAAGCACGCCGTCTGAAACTGTGTAGTACTCGTTTGCCGCGTCAACAGTTATTTCCTTTAGCTTTGTACAGTACATGAACGGATTGCTCGATGATATGTATTCTATCGAAGCAGGGAGATTTATCTTCTCAAAGGGACAGTTCTCGGGGTCGGAGCCGAAAGCAGTCTTTCCAAGCTCAGCAACCTTTATGCCGTCTATCGTGTCCGGAATAGTAAGCTCTGTTCCCGTGGCTGTGCAGTCCTGTATCTGTGCAGATCCGTCAGAGTTGAGCGAATAGGAGAAGTCTCCCGAAACGATATAGCTTTCACTCGCGGTTGAGGCTGCTGCCTCCTCATCTTCTTCAAACTCCTCCACAGTCGCGGCAGAAGTATCGTCTCCGTTTTCAGCGTATACCGATATCGGAGCAGCGGCGATCGATATGCAAATCATCAGACTTGCAAGAAATGCCGCGGTTCTTTTGTGATCTCGCATTTTTATTACCCTCTCATTGCCTTAAAAATATTCAGTAGAATTTACCGAAAAAACGAATTCAGGAAACACCGCACAGAGCTTGTGCAAAAATACGCAGGTAGGTCTCGTGCAAAGCCGCAGGCGGACTTTGTGCGGTGTTGCCTTTATGTGCCCGCGGAGACAAGTTCATGCTCCGCGCTGCTGCAAATCACTCTCATTATATCACAATAAAGCGCACTTTGCAATCTTTTCACAAAGTTTTCGCTTAATATTCGCCCGAAATTCAATATTATGGATAGCAACTCATGTTGAAATGAAACGCGAGATAATGAGAGAAAACGAGAAAAGCAGAGAGAATAAGAGAGAATTAGGGGTATAAATTAAAAAAATCCCGTTTTTGACCTTGACAAGCACGAAAAATTGTTGTATAATTACTCTTGCACTGTGAACGAGGAAGCGGTTTTTCGGGAGCAAGCGCAAGAAGCTTTATCCTGTATCAGGCTTTTTCCGCTTGTTTCTGACGCTCGTTCCTCGTCATTCATATCTTTAAGGAGGAATTTATTATGTCTACTACACTGGCTAAACCCGCTGAAGTAAACCGTACATGGTATATCCTCGACGCAGAGGGCAAGCCCCTCGGACGTGTTGCAGCTAAGGCTGCTCATATCCTCAGAGGCAAGCACAAGCCCACTTACACTCCCAATGTGGACTGCGGCGACCATGTTATCATCATCAACTGCTCTAAGGCTATCCTTACAGGAAGAAAGCTCGAGCAGAAGAAGTTCTACTGGCACACAGGCTGGATCGGCGGTCTCAAGTCGATCTCTTACAAGGATCTTATGGCTAATCAGGCTGACAGAGCTATGACAATTGCTGTCAATGGTATGCTCCCCAACAACAGCCTCGGCAGAGAGCAGATCAAGAGACTCAGAACCTATAAGGACGCTGCACACAAGCACGAGGCTCAGAAGCCCGTTGCTTACGAGCTTTAATCAGGAGGTGCTTTATAATGTACGAATCAAAAGTTAAATATTACTATGGAACAGGCAGAAGAAAGCACTCCGTTGCAAGAGTAAGGATCTACCCCGGTTCCGGAAACGTTACTATCAACGGCAGAGGTATCGATGATTACTTCGGTCTTGAGACTCTCAAGCTCATCGTTCGTCAGCCCCTCACTGTTACTGATAATCTCGATAAGTTCGACATCGTTTGCACTGTTGCAGGCGGCGGTGTTACAGGTCAGGCAGGCGCTATCAGACACGGTCTCTCAAGAGCTCTCCTCGAATTCGACCCCGAGCTTCGTCCCGTCCTCAAGAAGGCTGGATTCCTCACTCGTGACCCGAGAATGAAGGAAAGAAAGAAGTACGGTCTCAAGGCTGCTCGTCGTGCTCCTCAGTTCTCCAAGAGATAAGGAAACATCGATTTTTTATCGATATTGCGTTATTTCTTTTGTTTCAGAAGTCCATTTGGACAACTTCTGGACAACTAAAACTAAAAAGTATTTTAAAATCGCCCTGTGTTTTGCAGAGCGATTTTTTATATGTGACTTGATTTTTTGAGGAAATAAGATATAATAATACTAAGAACCTGTTTACATAAGGAATAATTTACAATTGCATAGTGAAATCCGCCATCAACAAAATCATAATCGGGGAAATCAACAATGAACCTATTTAATATTATCAGTGACGATTATTTTAAAGCACTGACCGGAAGGTACAAGCAAATATTTGCTGACTGCCTTGAAATTATATATAATTCCTATCGTACGGAATTGTCATATGGGATAGATAAAGAGTCTTTGGTCATGCAGATCACCGACTATTTTGACAATAATATTGATACGTCTATACAGCTTGAGGATGAAGATGAAGTTTTAAATGATTCACGAGCTAAGGCTTTGGCATTTTTAAGAAAACTTCGAGGATACGGCTGGATAGAGAGTGAATTTGGTTCTGACGGCAGAGAAAAAATAGTTATGCCGGATCATTCAGTTACAATGATGCAAGCAATGATATCAGTGTCGGAAGTCAAAGAGATGGAATACCAGAGTGAGGTTTCTGCAATATTTTCCATGCTTACAAATGAAGCTCTCAACGACAGACCGTATCCGCAGATCATTAAACCTGTATATGACAGAACTCTTGCATTATTTACTGAATTGAAAAAGCTAAATACAAGCATAAGAAAATATATTGACGGACTTACGTCAGGACTTTCATCTGAGGAGATCATGCAGCATTTCTTTTCGTACAATGATAATATCGGTTCAAAAGCGTATCATAGAATGAAAACGAATGATAATATTTCAAAATTCCGTAATACTATCATAAACAGATTAAAAGAAATGCTCAATGATGAAAGAATACTTGAACTTATTGTACTTGGATATCAGAATGTTGAAAACTGCAATGATAAAAACGATGCTTATGACTGTGTAATAGGCAGAATAAATGATATAATCGGCCATTTTAATTCTTATGATGAAATTGAAAAAGAAATAGATGACAAGCATTATAAATATGTCAGAAGTGCCGTGAGCAGAGCTAAACTTGCATTTCTTAATACAAATAATATTGAGGGTAAAATAACAACCGTTATAAGATGCCTTTCAAGCCTTATGGATAAGGAGAATTCAAGTAGTATGTATGAGGATATACCTGCTGAATACTGTAATATTTTCAACATATTCCCCCAGAATTTTCTAAGCGGTGAATCACTTTATACTGCGCCGATCTCCAGAAAAATAGGCGAAGTTGAGGAAATATTCAATATCAGTTCCATAGATGAAACTGAACTTGAAAAAAGAAAACAGGATTTAAGAGAAAAGAGAAAGAACTGTTTTTCAAGGAAAAATATAAATACTTATGTTAATACTCTGCTTTATAAAAGGGATCTTGTAAAAGGCTCAGAAATTGATGTCCACTCCAGACGGGATATGGTAAGGCTTGTATTTATATGTTTATATGGCAGGGATAAAAAATCTGATTTTATTATAATTCCTAAAGAAAATGTAATTTCCAAGGAAGGTTTTACGTTTAAGGATTTTGAAATAAAAAGGAGAGTGAAATAAATATGGATAAAGATATAGCGGGAGTATTTGCATTAAGCGGTGCTGCAAAAGAAAAATTCAGAGTAAATGCAAACAAACTTTTAAATGAATGCTTTATACTGAGATCATGCGAAGAAACCAAAGGCTGTTATTACTATATTCTGAAAGAAAAAGATAATTTCTGTGTTTATTTCGATTTTCTCGGATATGAACTTAAAATAAACGAAGATCTTGGCGTGGTCGCACTTAATAATGCATACGGTAATGGAAGGATACGTTTAAGGCTTATTGAAAGCATTATTTTGCTTTTTATCAGGCTGATATATATTGAAGAAAAGCAAAAACTTTCGCAGACGGAGCAGGTCATAACAACGGTTGAGGAAATATACGAAAGATACAGAGGATTGAAAAATGAAAGGCTAAATAAACGTGATATGAAAGACTGTCTGAGACTGTTGAAAAAATATCACATTATCCATAACCTTGATGCAGATATGACTAATCCTGAGACAAGGATCATTATATATCCTTCCGTAATTCTTGCTTTTGACAGTGCGGAACTAAATGCTGTTTATGAATCTGCAAAACAAAAACTTGATACATATATGAATGGGGGTGCAGTTTTAAACAATGCAGATGAAGAAGAAACTGACGAGGCTTAAACTTATAAACTGGCATTATTTCAACAATGAAACAATTTTGTTGAAAAATACAAACCTTTTCTCCGGTGAAAACGGTGCGGGAAAATCAACGATACTTGATGCTTTGCAGCTTGTTCTTACCACAAATTCAAGAAGATTCAATCTTGCGGCAAATGCTGACAGCAGCAGAACTCTTAAAAGTTATGTCAGGGGAAAAACGGGGGAGGAAGGAAATGAATATCTGCGAAAAAAAGCCGTTATCTCTTACATTGCTCTTGAAGTGTATGAAGAATCAAGACAGCGATATTTTGTAATAGGTGCAAAATTTGATTCCCCTGATGCGGAGAGCTCTGTAAAAACAAAGTGGTTTTGTGAGGAATGCAGACTTGAGGCTCTTTCGTTTCTTGTTGATAATAAGCCGGCGAGAGACGAGCAATTTAAGAATAATGGAAAAAAGATCTCCTTCATTCCGCAAAGCAGTATGGCAAGGGACAAATTTAAACGTCGTCTGGGAAATCTGAATGATAAATTTTTTGAGATACTGCCTAAGTCAATTGCATTCAAGCCTATGAAGAATGTTAAAAGTTTCGTTTCGCAGTTTATTTTGCCCGAACGAACTATTGACATTGATGTTTTGCGTGAAAATATACGCAGCCTGAAAGAAATGCAGGGTGTTGTTGAAGAAGTCCGAAAGCATATTGCAAGTCTTGAAGAAATACAGAATCTGTACAATGATATAATGCGAATTGACGAACAGATCACCGTAACGGATATTATTGTAAAATTAGCAGACCTTTACAATAAAAGAGAAACTTTTTCTCAGAGAAAGGAAGAACTGCAAAAAGCTGAAATACAGTTTTCAACTTATCAAAGGGAAAATGAACGGCTTACAGAGGAGATAGAAAGTTTAAATGAACGATACACGGCGCTCATAGTTTCGCTGGAGCAGGGACAGACTGCACAATTGATAAAAGACATTAAAAATGAATTAAAGAATAAGGAAAGAGATAAAAATTCATTTTCCAAAAAGTTTGAAACACTTAAAGGTCAGCTTAACAGAGTTAAAACCGCTCAAAAGCAGGTTTTACAGGTATTCAACGCGGACTGTTACGATATGGATAGATTTATAGACGCGGAGGTATCTGTTGAGGAAAAAAATTCATTCATCATTGAAGTGGAGAACAGCTTCTCAAAGTCTAAAAAAGAGATAAACAATAGTATCTATTCCCTCAGAACCGAGATAGATGCACTAAAAAATACTTTGATACGGCTTGATAATGAAATAAATAAACTACAGGAAAATAAAATTACATATCCGAAAAATACGACCTTATTACAGGCAGAAATAAAAAAGGAATTTAAAGCAAGAGGGATTCTGTCAGATGTTTATATATTTTCAGACCTGCTTGAGATTTCCGATAGTAAATGGCAGAATGCTGTTGAAGGATATCTGAATACACAACGATTTCATATTATAGTTGAACCTCAATATTACAATATAGCTGCTGAGGTTTATGATAAATGCAAAAACAGGATACATACCGCCGCAGTTGTTAATACATCTAAAATAAGAACAGATCTCACGATACATGAAAATTCTCTTGCGAGTGTTGTAGAAAGTAAAAATCGTTATGCAATGGCATATGCATATTATTTGCTGGGAACCGTTGCAATGTGTGACAGTGTAGGAGAACTGAAACAACATGAAACTGCTATCACGCAAAGCTGTATGCTCTATAAGGGACACACATTAAGGAAAATCAATCCCGAAGTATATAAAATGCCGTACATAGGCAAATATGCACTTGCAGAGCAACTGAAGATCAAGCAGAAGGAATATGACGAAAAAACAGGGGAAAAACGCGAACTTGAATTATCCAAAAGAAAATATGATGCAGCTTTTGCGGCTTTGGAAGATTGTAACTTTGAAATCATGAAGTCTGTCCTTTCTTCGCCATTGGATTTAAGAAAAATATCAGATGAGATCAGCGGCTTGAAAGCTGAATTGAATGAGGCTGAAAGTGATATGAATTATATCGGATTACAAATGGAATCAGAAGAACTGAAAAGCAGGATCAATACATTACAGGATAAACTTGGAAATACGAGGCAGACTATCGGAAAGGAAGAAGAAAAAATAGATCATATAAAACGTGATCTGTCCGAGCTTGAAAACAGTATTTCATATGCAGGATCAAGTCTTGAAGAGCTTTCTGAAAAGTTCGCCTCTGCATATGCCGAAGCGGAAAGGCGTTTTGCTGAACATCAGAAAACAAAGGCTTTTTCAACTATTTTTGAAAACTGTGACCAGAGAAGAAAGGGGTTGAATACGCAAAAAGAAGATAAAGAGCTTCAGCTCAGGTTAAAACAGCAGAACTTTAAGGATGGTGAATTGGGCACCGGTCTTGAAGTGATGTCTGAATATAAAAAAGAATACGATAACCTTGCCAAAAATGATTTGATCGGATATGAAGAAAAACTGTGTAAGATGAAAGAGAACTGCGAAATGGAATTCAGAGAAAGTTTTCTTGCAAAAATGCGTGAAAATATCGAAAATGCAATATCTCTTTTCAAAGAATTGAATAAGACGCTGAAACCGATATATTACGGGAATGATTCCTATCGTTTTGATTATTCACCTGCAAAAAATAGAAAGCGTCTGTACGAGATGATCACATCGGAGTTCAATTTAGCAGGATTTAATCTTATGTCGGAACAGTTCGATGCCGAGTATCACGATGAAATGGAGGAGCTTTTCTCCAAGCTTACCGAATCGAGTGAAAACGGTGAGGAAGTTATCTCGGAATATACCGATTACCGCAGTTATCTTGATTATGACATAGAAATAATTTCAAGAGATGGGAAAACGCAGAAATTTTCAAAAATATATCGTGAAAAAAGCGGCGGAGAAACACAGACACCTTATTATGTGGCTATTGCGGCATCATTCACACAGCTTTACAGTGTGGGCGAAACCATAAAAGTAATAATGCTTGACGAGGCATTCGACAAGATGGACGAGGAAAGAATAAAACAGATGCTCGAATTCTTCAAATTGCAGGATTTTCAGGTCATTCTTGCCGCACCTACTTCAAGGCTTGAGCTGATAGGTGAACAGTCGGATAATATCGTGATGATATACACTGATGGTAGTCATAACAGTTTTACTGAGGGTATTTCATATGACGAATTATGAGAAAACTATTTTGAATACTTTGATCGATAAATACGAGCGAAGCAAAAGCTTTACAGGACAGAATAGAGTGAACCGGAGCTTTTCGGTCAAGGTGGAAAAATTGTTTCCCGAATTTGCTGATGATGCTGAATATGATACATTTGTTCAGATAAACGAGGCTGTTCAGGATCTCTTGGATAAAGATCATATTTCAATATCAAAAAAGAAAAACGGAGTGATTGACCGCGTTTTCCTCAATATCCGGAATATTGATTCAGTATATGAATACATAAAGAGAAAACCGAAAGCAGAAACAAACAAGTTATTATCTGATATTTTGCGTAAATACCGTTCGGAAAACGATATCCTTTTCAGATATTGCAATGAACAGCTTGAAAGAATAGGTGCAAATAAAAGTGTTAAGTTTTTTAATGGCAATTTATCTGAATTTGAAAATATTCTGAAAGCGGCCGCAGAAATTACAAAAGTACAGGAAGAAACGTATATAAGAGATTTTTCCATAAAAGTCTTTAAGGATTCAAAAGTTTTTGAATCCTTAAAAGAAAAGGTTGCAGATCTGCTTTTTCAATACGGGGATTTTCCGCAGAAAGAAACTGTTTTTGAAGAATTAAATGTGCTGAAGAATCCTGGTCATGTTTATTTTAAAGGCTGCGGTATTGTTATGATTGGAAGCCAGACAATTGATTTATCGAAATTAAAAGGCGATATTGCGATATCCTCAATGCTGATTGATGATGTAAGTGTAAAAATTACAGGTAAAAGATTGATTACGATTGAAAATCTTACTACATTCAATAAATTCAATAAATCGGATACGTTTGCAGTTTATCTTGGGGGATACCATAATACTCACCGAAGAAACTTTATACGAAAGATCTATCAGTATAATCCGAAGATAGAATATTTTCATTATGGCGATATTGATGCGGGGGGATTTTATATACTTTTACATCTGAGAAAAAAGACAGGGATCGAATTTGTTCCCTATAACATGAGCATTGATATTTTAAAGAAATACCGTTCATATACAAAAAATCTTACAGATGATGACAGGAAACGTCTGAAAAATCTGAAAAATACAGAATTTAGGCAAACTATCTGCTATATGCTTGAAAATAATTGCAAGCTTGAACAGGAAGCTATGGACTGATTTTGTCTCTTAGAGCCTGTTCAGCAGCTTTTTCCACACGTCTTCTCGGGCTCTTATTAGGTCGTGTTGACACTAAGCCTAACAACGCATCTTTTCGGCAAAATTTTACGCATCCTGCGTTAAAAAGTCTTGACAGGCGACAGCCTGCCTGCGACTTTTTGCCTTGTCTACGTAAAATTTATGCTCGAAAATCTGCATATTATCTTAGTGTCAACACTCCCTAAAAACCTTTGCGACAGAAAAAGGGTATCTGACACTCGTCAGATACCCTTATAATTTTAGTCAGCCGCTTTGTGGACTTCGTGCGGTTCGGGGATAGCTTTAGCCGAATCGAGGAAGAAGTCGGTGTGAGGGGGCTGGTTGTAGCCGTTATTCTGAGCTGCCACCTGAACGCGGTACTGAGGATTCTGCATAAGCGTGGGCATTGCGAACTGTGTCTCGAAAGTGGTCGAGAACACTCTGAGACCGCCGTCAGACTTGCGGAAGATCATTTCCTCGCGCCAGTCGCCAAAGAGATCCACGGTGAGGCAGGCGTTGGACTTGGTGTAGTTGTTGTAGCTTACGCCGTCACCGGTGAATATCCTGCCCTTTCCGTACTGGTCAGCCATAGTTCTGTCAAGAACGGCTCTTTCGAGTGTATCCGACCAGTAAACAACGGAATTCTGACCCCATTTGGTTATGTCTGACCACTGGCAGACCGTAGCGTGTTCACCCGATGCGGAGTAAACGTTTCCGCTGTGCGAGCCGACCATTTCTGCGCCGTCATTTCCGCCGATGAGGTTGTCGGCAAGGCAGCGTCCCGTGTCGCCGGAGGCAGTTTCGCGGAAAAGAACTTTTCCTGTTTTTGCGTCGCGGAAAACCACGCCGTAGCCGACCTCTGTTCCGTTCGGGTGAGATGCGTCCTCAAGGCATTGGAAAATTTCAAGTCCGGGATTGGATGGGTCAAAGTCACCGATGTGCATTGCGTCGCCATGAGCCATACCCGTTGTGTAGAGGAGTTTTCCGTTGTCGTCAATAACTGCTGAGCCGCAAACTATTTCCTGCTTGCCGTCTCCGTCAACATCGGCAGCGAGTTCCTGATGATTGCCGTCACCGTAGCCTGCTGCGGATTTATTGAATCCGGTATCGAATATCCAGCGCTGTGAAAGCTTCTTGTCCTTTACGTCCCATGCGGAAACCGCAAGCCTTGTATAGTAACCTCTGCCGAAAACTGCGCTCGGAGTAGTTCCGTCAAGGTAAGCTACGCAGGCAGTATAGCGCTCGCTGCGGTTGCCGTAAGCGTCTCCCCATGTGGAGCTGTCCTGTTCGCCGCGTGAGGGAGTGTAATTCTGCGTGTCAAGAGCTTTGCCTGTTGCGCCGTCAAACAGCGTGATGTACTCAGGGCCAGAAAGAACCGTGCCTGCTGATGTACGGTAGTCTGCGGAAGCATCACCTATTGTTCTGCCTGTTCCGTCAATCGTTCCGTCAGCGGTCTTACATATCATTTCCGCCTTGCCGTCATTGTCGAAATCGGCAACCATGAACTGAGTGTAGTGCGCTCCTGCGCGGATATTCTTGCCGAGGTTCACGCGCCAGAGCATTGTACCGTCAAGCTTGTAGCAGTCGATGTAAACTTCGCCCGTGTAGCTGCCTTCCTTGGCGCTTGAGTTATCCTTTGAGTTTGAGGGATCCCACTTTACGAAGATCTCATACTGACCGTCACCGTCAACGTCTCCCACAGAGCAGTCATTCTCCGTATAGGTATAGGTTTCACCTGTTGGAGTCGTTCCGGAGGGCGGAGTCTGGGTCGGGATATCAAAGTATGCGCCGCTCACGCCAGAATTCTTGTTTGTGAGGTTAACGGAGAGGTTTGCGAACTCTGTGCACTCGCCGTTGACATAGGTGTCAATGGTGTAGATGTCGGAATTTGTGCCGTCTTTGTCAAAGTAGCATGATGCCTGCTGCATTGTGAAAGTTCCGAGCATTGTTCGCTCATCGGTTTTTGTGATCCTCCAGAGATTGAATGTAGTGTTGTCGTTGTCGGTGGCGAGATGTCTCCAGCTTACGAGAACTCCGCTGCCTGCAAAAGCTGCAGAAACGCCGCGGTTGAGATTCTCAACGCCGATACCGTCAGTTGCCTTTACCATTGCTGTGGGAGCTGAATCGGTTTTTGTTACCTCAATGTAGTCCATGTTAGGGCCGCCGTCCGTGGTTGTGGCGCGAGCCTTGATAGTGTTTTCTCCCGCCTTGAGCGTGAGGACAATGGTTTCTTCCTTCCAGTCAGTCCACGAGCCTGTATTGCTGAAATTCCGGTAAATGCACTCATTATGCTCGCCGTTTACCATTATTTTGCAGGTTCGCTCGGAGTTCGTGCCGTTTGCATAGCGGAACGTTACGGCGTAATTTCCGTCCTCGGGAACGGTTACTGTCCAGTCAACAAATCCGCCGATAGAATTATTATAATTAAAGTAGGACTTGCCCTTGAATCCTGTGTTGGAGCTTTCCTCCCAGCCGTCATAGGTTTTCGCGTCAACGGCGTAATAGAGAGTCTGAGCAGGTGTGGTCGTAGTCGTAGTGGTAGTGGTTGTCGGTGGCGCGGTAGTCGTGGTTTCCGCCGTGGTAGTTGTGGTCACGGGGCGCTCGTAGGGGAGCGTCGGGTCGAGTTTGGCTACAGTGCGGAAGATATCCGACTCTGGCTCGATGTAGAGCGGCTTGTCACCCTCGATAACGATAGTATTGCTGCCTGCCTTCAAAGCAACGACAACTATGGATTCGTCCGTTATCTCATTCTCAAAGTTGTCGTGCGGCATTTCCGAATAGGGAAGAACGGAAAGCGGCGTATAGACATTTGCGTCATTCACTATGACCTTGTAATCGCCGCCTGTATCAGAATGAGCCCTGAGGCGGAGTTTGTAGTTTCCGTCCTGTGGAACTTCAACTTTGTAAATGTAGGAGTCGTCCGCGGCAGAGAGGTTTTCGCCGATAACTGCGCCCTTGCCCGTTTCCTTGCTGACGTATTCGCCAGCGTGGAAGTAATTGGTGCGCTTTACTACCCATTGGAGAATAGTAACAGCGTCAGAGATATCGACATTGCCATCGGCATTGGCATCGGCTTGAAGGTCCTGGAGTTCGTCAAAGGTGATAAGCTGAACCAATTTGCGCTGTATCATCTGAGCGTCCATGGCGGTGACTCCGTCATTATTATAAGGGTCACCCCTTAGATAGTAGTCGCTGTCGTCTGCTGAAACGGGAAAGCCGGGGAGCGCGTTGAGAGAGAGGGAAGCGCAGAGGGCGAGTGCAGCGGCTTTCAGACCGCGTGATCTTTTTTTCATAACTAATCCTCCTGATTTGAAATGTTTCCAATCGCCTAATTGTTTAACATATAACATCTAATAACATTATAGCAAAAATATAGCCGATGTCAAGGAGCTTTGTGGGATTTTAACAAGGGATCAAAAATGGTAGATAAAAATGTTCGCAACTGCAACATTATATATAAAGGAAAAATCGGGGTAACTTTGGTGAAAAAAGTGACAAATGCTCCGTTTTTGTACACAACGACCAAAAAAAGGGAGAAGTATGAAAAACATCTTTACTTGACAAAGGCGAAGAAAAGGTATATAATAACATTACTGTCGAGCGCGGGTGACCGCGGGAGAGAGTGAGGAGAATA
>ERZ834722.548-NODE-548-length-40624-cov-8.798960_pt1 | contig 40624 bp, 40 predicted proteins | sample MGYA00519576_ERZ834722 | MGnify/ENA primary metagenome ERZ834722 (study PRJEB31850, sample SAMEA3708759) | human gut metagenome | biome: human gut; feature: human-associated habitat; material: faeces | place: China | collected 2014 ...
GCTCGAACCTATGACCCTCTGCTTGTAAGGCAGATGCTCTCCCAGCTGAGCTAAGCTTCCATGTTGCATCCTGAGGTTATCACCTCAAGATTACCTTGTTTCCTTACTCCGTTTGCCGAAGTTTTTTGTGCTCTCTTCAAGCGACTATTATATTATACACGCTTTAGAGTGATTTGTCAAGCGTTTTTTATAATTTTTTTGAAAAAAGTTTCGTTATTTTTTCAAACGGCTTTGTTATGCGGTTTTCGGGACGTATAGCCTTCGTTTATTCCCACGTTTTCCACACGTCCGGACAATATCCTACCGTTGCCTGCCTTCCGTTTCGCACTATCGGCGTTTTGAACATCGCAGGATTTTCAAGCAGCTTTTCTATTTTATCGTCCTCATACGCAAGATATTGCAACGTGCTGTCCTTATATGCCTTTGAAGAAGTGTCGATGAGCTTTTCATAGCCGCCGACAGCCGCCGACACGCTGTTGAACTCGCCCTTCGACATACCTTTGGATAATAGATCTATCGACTGAAACTTTATTCTGCGTTCCTTGAAATAACGCTCCGCCTTTTTTGTGTCAAAACACTTAGCTTTACCGAAAATCTGTATATTCATATCACGATACCTTTTTGCCGTCATTATTGCCGATGAAGAAATAAACCTGTGCTGATTTCTTATCATTTAACGGCATTATGACCTCTCCCGAGCAGTTCTTCTTTTACCGCACGATAAAATCAGTGCTTCCACAGCCATCTCACATCGAACTTCTCACGTTCTTCGGGAACGCTGAGCATCTTTATCGAGCAGGCGATAGTTATCATAAGCATACCTATCGACACTGCCTTCACAGGCTCTATAAAGAACGATACAAGCGTTGTACAGCAGTAGGTGATAATAGTGCAGTAGCAGTGAGGGGTTATCTTTATCAGCGTCATAAACAGAATAAAGAAGAAGCACAGTGTCAGTACGGTAGTCCAGTTGGGCCACATACCCGCAAGAGAGCCGAATGTGACCGCAATAGCCTTTCCGCCCTTAAACTTTGAGAATACCGGCAGTATATGTCCTATCACGGGCGCAACAAGCACGATAGGGAGCATGACCTCCGAAGGATTTTCTGTGTGCATATAAATAAACACAGGCAAAAAGCCCTTTCCCATATCGCAAAGCAGCGTCAGCGCACCGCATAACACTCCGCCGTAACGGAACGCATTAGCCGTTCCGTAGTTCTTGTCGGGGCTTTTCGATATTATGTCCTTGTGAAACAGCTTTGAAATAATGCTTGCAAACAATATACTTCCGAGCAGATAGCCCGAAACCGCAAAAAACAAGCCTGTAAGCATATGTATCCCTCCGTATCAGTCTATAATGATTAAATCCTTTGTTGTATTTGTAAGGTTACGACAGCCGTCATTCGTGACAACCACCATATCCTCAGTTCTCACTCCGTATTTGCCCGAAATATACGCACCCGGCTCAACTGTCAGTATCATGCCCTCCTTGAGCGTATACTGTGACGAAGGCGATGCCGACGGTGCCTCGTGTATCTCAAGGCCTACACCGTGACCAAGCCCGTGACCGAAATACTTGCCGAATCCCCATGCGTCAAGAGTGCTTCTCGCAACGCTGTCTGCCACCTTTCCGCTTACATCCGCCCTTATCGCCTTCATAGCGTCAAGATTTGCAAAAAGAACAGCGTCATACATCTTCTTCATATCATCCGTCACCTTGCCTATAGCGATGGTTCTTGTCATATCCGAATGGTATCCGTCATAGGTCGCACCGAAGTCAAGCGTCAGAAAATCTCCGTTTTCCAGCTTCTTATCCGTAGGTACAGCGTGAGGCGAAGCAGAATTAACGCCCGATGCCGCAATGGTATCAAACGATTTTCCGTCCGAGCCGTATTCAGCCATATAATATTCAAGCAGTGCCGCAACGTGCTTTTCGGTCTGTCCCGGCTTTATGTCACGCAGCAGCCTTGAAAAAGCTCTTTCGGCTATCCGCTGTGCCTTTACTATCTTCTCGATTTCTTCGGGTGTCTTTATTATTCTCATCTTCCCGATCATCTCCGATAACCCGCACGAGCTGTCGAAGGTGACAAACGTATAGTTTGCCTTGTATTTTTCAAGCTCGGTCACCGTCATAGCGTCGCTCTCCACGCTGACAGTGGTTATACCGTGCTTTATAAGCAGGTTCATAAGCTGGGTCTTTGCGTTTTCGAGCAATATTACCTCGCAATCGCTGACACGTTCCTTTGCTTTGTCAAAGTAGCGGAAATCAATCAGAAGATAGCTTGCTTCCTTTGTGACAAGTATAATTCCCGCCGATGATGTGAATCCGCAGAAATATCTCCTGCTTATATCCGATGTTATCAGAGCGGCGTGTCTTTCATCCGAAAGCTCGTCTGCCAGCTTTGCTATATTACCGCCGTTATTAACCATATTTCCCCTCCGCTGCGATTATGACCGCATTTATCCAAATAATAATTTTAACCCTTAAATATTAACCGAAAATCAACCGTATTGCCTGATTGCCTTTATCAGTCCATATTCAGCGCATAGAAAAGCGCCATCATATAGCTCTTTTCGCCAAATCCCGCAACAGTACCCTTGCATACCGGAGAGATTACCGAATGATGCCTGAATTCCTCTCTTGCGTGTACGTTCGACATATGCACCTCTATCACAGGTATCTTTATTGCCGCAATAGCGTCCCTTATCGCATAGCTGTAATGCGTATATGCGCCTGCATTGAAGATAATGCAGTTATATTTTGCTCTTGCCCCGTGAAGTGCGTCTATCAATGCGCCCTCGTGGTTTGACTGGAAGAAATCTATCTCTGCGCCGTTTTTCTCGGCACATTCCTTCAGCCTTTCGTTTATAGCCGCAAGCGAATGGTCGCCGTAAACAGACGGCTCACGCTCGCCGAGCAGGTTTAAATTCGGTCCGTTCATTACAAGTATCTTCATTTTCTTTTTCCGTCCTTATTTCAAATAGCTTAGATATGCCTTTTTCATAAGGCTTGCGTCCTCAGCCTGCGTTCCGTCAGATTCGCATATTACCGTACAGTTGAGATTTCTCTTTGCCAGAAGCTCGCACAGCGGCTCATACTGCGGACCGTAAATCTCGTCTGCAAACGTCAGGTGCCGTCTTTCTCCGCTGTTTGTATATTCTATCTTTGAGAAATGTATGTGCATCTGCGAAAGCCTGTCGTGTCCGAGCGTATTCTCGATTTTGTCGAGCATCGCAGCATAATCATCTATCGTCTTAATTTCACCGTGCGTTCTTGCGTTCAGATGTCCGAAGTCAACACACGGGAGCATTTCATCGTCAAGAGTGCACAGCTCAATAACCTCATCAAGCGTTCCGAGCTGATTTATCTTGCCCATAGTTTCCGGGCATATAATCGCCTTCAAGCCCTCGCTCTGTCTTAAAGCCACAGCCTTTGCAAGCGTCTGCTTTGCAAGATACAGCGCCTCCGCCCTCGTAATCTTGGCACACGAGCCGGAATGTACCACGACCTTTGTCGCCCCCAGCTTATCCGCCGCCCTGAGCGATTCGGCGATATAATTCACGCTGTTGTCACGCTTTTCCGCCTCAACGCTTGACAGCGAAATGAAATACGGAGCGTGGAACGTTACGGTTATATTGTTCCCGCTTGCAAGCGCAGGCAGCTTTTCATAGGTCGCCGCCGCAATTCTGACTCCCCTGCCGCACTCAATCTCATAGCAGTCAAGCCCCATAGATGCAAGATATGACGGAAGCTCGTCAGGAAATTTTCTCTTGCCGAAGCTCAGCGAATTGCCGCCCGGCCCGAATTTAACAGCCATTACTTTTTCTCCTTAGTTTCCAGCTTCGAGTAGTCTCTGTGGAAAAACAAACTCTCCGCTTTTCTTTTCAGTTTGAACGTCCACGCACTTTCCATATGGAAAGGCTCAACAAGCACCGACACCGCACCCTTGATATTCCCTGCGATAACATCCGTGAATATCTGATCACCTACTACAGCCACCTGTTTTTTCGGCACGCCCATTATCTTTATAGCCTTTGATATGCCGAATGTAAGCGGTTTACAGCCGTTTGCCGTAAACGGAAGCCCCAGCTTCTTCGCAAGCGGCGCTACACGCTTGTTTGTGTTGTTCGACACTATGCGCATCGGCACTCCTATGTTTTTCATACGCTCAAGCCACTCGGGTATGCCGTTTTCGGCGGCAGGATTCCCGTGCATCGAAAGCGTGTTGTCAAGGTCAAGCACCAGCGCCTTTATATTATATTTATCAAGAAAGTCCTCATCTATGTCGAGAACTGAATTTATCCAAATCTGCGGTTTAAAGATCATACCGTATCCTTTAATAAAAAAATTAAAAGGCGAACAAAGCGTCAGCATGAGGCTAACCTTGTCCGCCTTTTATTACCGTAAGTAATTAATTACTTAAACTTGCGCTTACGAGCAGCCTCGGATTTCTTCTTACGCTTTACCGAAGGTTTTTCGTAGTGTTCTCTTTTACGAACCTCTGCGAGGACGCCGTCTCTGGCACACGATCTCTTGAAACGCTTGAGAGCTGTATCTAAAGATTCATTTTTGCCTAAACGTACTTCTGCCATCTATATCCCTCCCTTTGCCAAATGGCACAGGTTATAACTCATACAAATTTTATAAAGATGTATGCTAGTATTATACAATATCGCACCGACTTTGTCAATACATTTTTGAAAATTTCGTAAAAATTCTTGCAGATTATTCCGATTTTCAATCAAGAAACTGCTTTACATCAACTTCCTCAGCGTCCTGCCAGAGCCTTTCAAGGTCGTAGAAATCCCTCGTTTCCTTATAGAAAACGTGGAAAACAACATCTATATAGTCAAGCACTATCCAGTTACCGCTTGCCTTGCCGTCTATGGACTTAGGCTCCTCGCCCTTTTCACCAAGCTTAAAATCCACCTCGTCCGCAAGTGCCTTTACCTGCGTAGAGCTTGAACCGCTTACTATTACAAAATAATTCGCAAGTATCGTAAGGTCACGCACCTTGAGGATTTTTATATCATCTGCCTTCTTAGAATCGAGAGCCTTTATGCCCTCCTTCAGAATCTCTATATCAGTCATTCTTCGGATTTTTCCTTTCTGCTGTGCTTTTTTCAGCCTTCATTATCCTTGTGTAGAAATTATATCCCGCTATCGTACACGGAGGTATAAGTCCGCCTTTACCCAGCGTTTCGCCTATTGAATATTTTAACGCATTGTACATAGCGTTGTCAAGATTCTCAAAGCTCATCTCCCGGTATTTTTCAACATCCTTATAGCTTCTGTCTGCACTTGTGAGATCTCCTAAGTAAACGATCTTTTCAAGCATCGACATATCCGCCCTGCCTGCCGTGTGATAACGCACCGCATTCAGAATATCAATATCCTTTATACCGAGATTTTTCGATATGTGATATGCCCCTGCAGGAGCGTGCCACAGCGCCGGAGTATAAAGCTCCTCGTCGCTCACGTCCATATTGCTCAGTATCGCCTGCGATTTCATCGCATTCGGAGTTTCCTCCTTCTTTACATCGTGAAGAAGCCCTGCGAGATATGCCTTTTCCTCGTCACCGCCGTGCTTTTTCGCAAGTGCCAGACACATTGACGCAACATTCATACTGTGGGTAAAACGCTTCTTTGAGAGCGTATTTTTCAGCATCTTCACATAGTCCGCATATTTTTCGGCATAACGCTGTTCGTCCTTATCCTGCTTTTCACACATACAGACCACGTTCCTTTATATAGCCTTCAACCGCTTCGGGTACAAGCCCTGTTATACTTTCACCGTTTTTCAGCTTCTCTCTGATTTCGGTAGAGCTAACCTCAGTGACGTGAAGATTCAGCACCTTTATCCTGCCCATTTCTGCGGCATATTCACACATATCGCTGTATTCGCTGTTTTCTCTTGCGGCGGCAACCACCTTGCACTCGCCCAGAAGTGCCTCATAGCGATACCACTTGTCGAAATAGAACAGCATATCTCCGCCGATTATCAGATAGAACACAGCATCGTCGGGGTACTGTCTTTTAAGTTCACGGATAGTATTTATCGTGTAGCTTGTACCGCCCATACGCTTTTCAATGTCGCTTATCTCAAACTTGCCGCTTGCTATTTCGTCAGCAAAGGCAAGCTCACACATCTTAGCCCTGTCCTCAAAAGCGATAAGCCCCTTGTTGCTCTTGTGAGGCGATACGCAGGTAGGTATTATCAGCATTTTCTGAAGTTTAAGGTCGGCGAAAGCCTCTTTTACCATATTTATATGTCCGTTGTGAACGGGGTTGAAAGCACCGCCGAATACGCCTATCTTAATCATCTAATTCTATCTTCCTTTTCTTAGCGTCCTTGTTCTGCCTGTAAAGAACTATCTTAGTGCCTATTACCTGCACAACAATGCTGTTTGTCCTTTCGCCTATCTCGCCTGCAAGCTCCTTTGCACTGTATCCGCAGTTTTCAAGAACCCTTATCTTTATAAGCTCCCTTGCCTCCAGTGCGTCCGAAAGCTGTTTTATAAGTTCGTCCGAAATTGCGTTCTTTCCTATCTGAAAGATAGTGTCGTAGTTACTTGCAATGCTCTTGAGCCTTGCTCTTTGTCTGCTTGTTATCTCCATTTACTTTTCTCCGTTTCTTTTATCTCATAAAGAAATACCATATCGCAAATACAGCGCCAAGCTGCAGAATAATTATGACCGGTATCCCTATCATGAATCTCTTATGCTTTGTCTTATGATGAAATATCCTCATCGAAATATACATAGCGGCCGAGCCGCCGAGTGCGGATACGATAAAGAGCGTCCTTTCCCTTATCCGCCATTTGTTTTTCCTTGCTTTGCTCTTATCCACAGGCGGCAGTATAAACCCGATTATGCTTATTATTATCAGGTATGCCGCTGTCAGAATATAGAGTAAATCTTTTATATCCATTACTTCTTGCTAAGTTCAGCCGCCAGCTTTTCAAGTGCTTTCGCCCTGTGGCTTATCCTGTTCTTTTCCTCGTCCGTAAGGCAAGCCATGCTTGTATCATCGTCTATCATGAATATCGGGTCATAGCCGAAGCCGTTTTCGCCTATAGGCTCCTCCCCGATAAAGCCCTCGCATTCACCCGTAACGCATATCTCATAATCGTCATCACGGATAAAGTATAAGGCACACACGAATTTTGCGTTTCTCAGCGGCTTGTCAACACCCTTAAGTTCACCGAGTACCTTGTTTATCCTGTCCTCGTTCGTTGCGTTCTCGCCTGCGTATCTTGCCGAATAGATGCCCGGCGCACCGCCTAAGAATTCTATCGAAAGTCCGCTGTCGTCCGCAAGCACAGGCGTATGCGTCATATCATATATAGTCTTCGCCTTTATATGAGCGTTCTCGCTGAAGGTCGTTCCATCCTCCGCTATATCGATATTGATTCCCGCTTCCCTCATCGAAACAGGCTCATATCCCAGAGGTGTCAGCATTTTTTTGAATTCTTTTATCTTGCCCTCGTTGTTTGAGGCGATAATCAGTTTCATAAATTGTCCTTTCGTATACAGCCTGTCATTCAAACAGCGCTTCAACATAATCCCGTGGTACAAACGGTTGCAGATCGTCTATCTTCTCTCCCACGCCGACCAGCTTCACAGGTATACCAAGTTCCTCTTTTATAGGTATTATTATACCACCTTTTGCCGTTCCGTCAAGCTTTGTAAGAACGATACCCGTTATATCAGCTGTTTCCTTGAACAGCCTTGCCTGATTTACCGCATTCTGTCCCGTTGTAGCGTCAAGCACGAGCAGAGTTTCAACACGGCTGTCAGGCGCATTGTTGTTTACTATTCTCGCTATCTTCTTAAGTTCGTCCATAAGGTTCTTCTTGTTGTGAAGCCTGCCTGCCGTATCGCATATAATAACGTCCGCATCTCTTGCAATGCCTGCCTTTACAGCGTCAAACACAACAGCCGCAGGGTCGCTTCCCTCCGAGTGCTTTATAATATCAACTCCGGCACGCTGTGTCCACACCTCAAGCTGTTCGATAGCAGCCGCACGGAACGTATCCGCCGCCGCAACGACAACCTTCTTGCCGCTGCTTTTAAGGTTATATGCGAGCTTTCCTATAGTGGTCGTCTTGCCTGCGCCGTTTACGCCTATAACAAGTATTACTGTAGGCTTTGTATCAAGGATAAGTTCGTTTTCACCCTCAAGTATCCCGGCGATTATCTTCTTTAACAGCCCCTTCACTTCCGCAGGGTCGGTAGTACCTGTAGCCTTTACCTCTTTTCTTAAAGCCTCGCAGATATTTGCGCTTGTCACAGCGCCTATGTCCGATAAGATAAGCGTTTCTTCAAGCTCCTCGAAAAAATCCTCATCGATTTTCGTGAACGAGTTAATAACTCCCGTTATCTTGCTTGCAAGAGCTTCTTTTGTATTCTTTAAGCCGTTTTTCAGTTTTTCAAATAATCCCATTGAAAAATTTTCTCCTACTTTATATATTCAACCAGCTTTTCCAAAGCCTCATCGGCATTTACCGTACAGTCCGGGATAAGCGGTTCTTCACTTTTGTTTATATCCACACGGTAGAATTTCTTGTACGATACACTCAGCACAAGTTTCGATTCCGGAAGCTGAAAGCCCAATTTGTCACCGTATGCCGTAGGCATATTTCCCGGTATTTCGCCTATCACCTTTCCTATGCCGTTATCCTGTATCACCATTGCAAAGTCCATTGCCGAGCTGAACGTGTATTGCGATGTCAGCACATACACCTTGCCGTCAAAAGCATTGTCTACAGGCTTGTTCGGTATTATCTCATCACGGTACGAGATCAGATTTCCGCCGTTTCTTATATCCGTTCCGCCGAACAGCTTATAGTCGCTTATATTTATATATCTCAGAAATTCGTTTATGACCTCTGTTGTTCCGCCGCCGTTGCTTCTTAAGTCAACGGCGATATTTCCGATATTGTTATCCCTTACCGCACTGAAAAATTCTAACAACCTATCGGTGTATTCCTGTGACATTTCACAACGGTTGAGTGTGAAAATGCCGAGCGAATTCTCCTTGTCGATCTTATATGAGCATAGCTCAAGCTGTTTTCTTTCGGGCGGCTCATTTGTCATATCAAAATGCTTTGTTTCGTTATTACCGCTGAAAACAACATCTATCCCGTCGGATACATCCGCACCGAGAAGCGTAAGCCAGCTGCCGTACTGCAGAGCCTCGCCGAACATATAGTCCGCATAGAAGCTGACCTGCGGCTCGCACGGGAACACTTTTTTGAAATGTTCCTTCATACTGTCCGCCGATATGCCGTCAATTGATACAAGCGTGCCGTCATTATAAGCCTTGCTTATTTCGTTACCGCCGTTTACATACTCCGTACCCGATGCGGTAACTATCGTATGTGCGTCGTCAAGCGTGCATACAAGCTCGGCAGATTTCTCCCACAGTTCCTTTACCGTCACGCCGTCCTTATCCATCAGTTCTCTGCGCAGCTTTATGTATACGTCGCCGAATCTTTTCTCCGCACCGTCGTCAATAAGAAACACCGGATGTTTTGCTCTCACCGTGTCATACACATATTTTAAGTCCTTTTGTGCCTGCTCTGAGCTAAGTCCGGTATCAAGCGGCAGTGTCGGCTCAAAATCAGTCTGTGCGTCATAACCGCTGATTTTAAGCACTATACCGCCTACCGCAAGAATAACGGCAAGCAATAAAGCTGTTACTCTCAATTTGTTCATTTTCTACCCCGATATTTCATATACAATATGCGATTTCCTTTATGCGTTTTCAACCTCGTTTAAAAATTCCTCGCTGAATTCCTGCCTTAACAGTCCCGATACGCCCTTTTCCTGCATATAAACGCCGTACAGCACATCACACAGCTCAATCGTACCTCTCCTGTGCGTTATTACCATAAGCTGAGTGTTATGCGAGAAACGCTTAAGATATGTAGCGTACTTCTGTACGTTTGCCTCGTCAAGTGCCGCATCGACCTCATCAAGCATACAGAACGGTGTCGGTCTGTGAAGCAGTATCGCAAGATAGATTGTCAGCGCTACCATCGACTTTTCACCGCCCGAAAGAAGCGACAGGCTCTTTATTACCTTTCCCGGAGGTGCGGCATAGATTTCAACATCGGAGTTCAGCACATCGTCCGGGTCCGACAGCTGAAGCCTTGCTTCGCCGCCGCCGAATATCTCGCTGAACAGCATTCCGAAATGGTGATTTATATCGTCAAAGCTCTCCGTGAACCTCTGCTTTATATCCTTTATAAGATCTGCAATAAGGCTTTCAAGCTCCGTCTTGGATGTTTCAACATCCTTCAGCTGTTTTGCAAGAACGCCGTAACGCTCCGACACCTCCTCCAGTTCTTCTATAGAGCTGTAGTTTACGCTTCCCAGTGCCGCAATGCTTCTCTTTATCTCGGCAAGCTCCGCCTTAAGCATGAATACGCCTGCGTCATCTACAGGCTTCGCACGTTCCTTTGCCTCACTGCGTGTCATCTCATACTTGTCCCACAGTCCCGAGATTATCTTCTCGGTCTGACCTTCCGCCGAGCCTTTACGCTCTTCCTGTCGGGCAAGATCCGCACTGAACTTTTCCTTTGCCTCGGTAAGCTCCCTTATCGACTTGTTTATCTCGCTGATACGCTTTTCAGCCGCATTTGTCAGCGACACGTTATCTGCGATCGCCTTTTCGTTGTCGCCTGCCGTTTTTGCTATCTCTTCGGTCTGAGCCGTTTTCAGAATTATGATTTCATTCTTCTGCTCAATGCCGTTTTTAAGTTCCTCAATTTTTCTGAGCTGTTCACTTCCGCCGTCGCTCAGCGCAAGGATAGATGCGTCTATGCCCTCTATCCTTGTGCGGATGTTGGATATATCGCCGTTTACCGTCAGAACGTCCATATTGTTCCTTTGTATCCTGTCGGCTATCTCTTTTCTCTTATCCTCCGCCTTGTCAAGTCCGCTTCTCTGCTCGCTCAGAGCCTCCTCGTTCTTTTCGATTTCGGCAAGCACGCTTTCAAGCTGTGACTTTGTATCGGAAAGGAGCTTCCTGCCGTCATTCTCGGCTCTTTCCTGTGCGTCAAGCTGTTCCTCGGCGCTGTCACGCTGTGCGGTAAGCTGTGACAGCAGCTGCTTTATACCGTCACGCTGTGCCTCAAGTCTTGCTATCTTAGGCTCGCACTGCGATACGGTTTCGGAAAAGCCCTCCATTTCCTCCGCCATCTTTGCGACTTCCGCCTGCAAGGGCTTTAGCTGTTCGCTCTCGGCTTTTATCTTCTCACCGAGTTCTTCAATCTGTTCGGATAATAAAGCAAGCTCCTGCTTTCTTGCGATTATGCCTGCGTCATTTCTGACACTGCCTCCCGTGAACGAACCGCCTGCGTTGATGACCTGACCGTCAAGCGTCACTATTTTGAAACGGTATCCGTACTTCTTCGCAATAAACGATGCCGTATCAATATCCTCAACGACCGCCGTCTTTCCGAGTATGGATTTTACTATCCCGTCATACAGCCCGTCATATTCCACAAGGTCGCACGCCATACCCTCAAAGCCGTTCTCATTACTCAGCCCTCCGACTTCGAGCATCTTTCCCTTTACGCTTGTAAGAGGTAAGAATGTCGCACGTCCGAGGTTGTTTTCCTTAAGATAACGCATACTGCGCTTTGCCGCTTCCTCGTTATCAGTAACGATGTTCTGCATTATACCGCCCAGCGCTATCTCAATAGCCACCGTATAACGCTTGTCCACGCTGATTATATCGGCTACCGTACCTCTTATACCGCTGAGCCGTCCTTGCCTGTCCGCCATTATTACCGACTTTACGCTTGACTGGAAGCCCGCCATATTCTTGTCTATCTCGTCAAGCACCTGATGACGTGACGCTTTCGTTTCGTACTCCTTGCGTAGCGTTTCAAGCGTCTGTCCTGCCGTTTTCAGCTTGTCATTCTTATTGGCAAACAGCTTTTTATATCCTGTCAGCTTGTTCTCGGCTTCGGCCTTTTCTTCCTTTGCCTGTTCAAGCTTTTCATCGGTATCGCTGAGCTTTATTCTCTGCGTCTTTGCTTCTGCCGCCGCATTCTCAGCCGTTCTTGTAAGTTCCTCCTTACGCTTTGAAAGCTGTTCGGAGGTTGCCTCTATCTGCTGTACCGAAAGCTGCAGCTGCGTTCTTTTAAGATACAGCCGACCCTGCTTTTCGTCAAGCTCCTTATACTCCCCCGAGAGCGTTTCGCCCTCAGCGTCGATTCCCGTCAGTTCCTCCGTCAGCCGTTCGCTGTCCGCCTTCAGCCGACCTATTTGTGCCTGCTTTTCCTCTATCTCGTTTTCAAGGTTCTTTTTATCTTCCTCAAGCCTTGCCTTACCGCTCTTGCCGTCCTCTATCTGCTTTTCGGTTTCCGCAATAGCTTCTTCTGCGTGTGAAATATCGTTGCGCAGTACGGCGATCTCAGCCTTTATATCGCTTATGCGGTCCTTTGCCTCGTCACTTCCGGCTTTCAGCTTTTCAAGCTCGGCACGGAGCGTCATTCTGCGGTTGTTGTTGTCTTCTTCCTCGGCCTCCAGCTTTGCAATATCCCTGTCGAGATTTTCGCACTCTGCCTTGCTGAGAAGTAATTTGTCCTCCGCTTCCGAAATCGTCTTTTCAAGTGCGGACAATTCGTACATACTTACCGTTATATCAAGATCTTCTTCTCTTGAAAGCAGTTCCTTCGCCTTTTTAGCCTTTGCCGCCTGCTTTTCAAGCACAGGGAGTCTTGTTTCAAGTTCCGACGCTATATCACGGATACGGAGCAGATTGTCCTCCGTGCGCTTCAGCTTATTCTCTGCGTCCTTTTTCTGCGCTAAGAATTTCGATACGCCCGCCGCTTCTTCAAAAACCTCACGGCGCTTGCTTCCGCCCGATTCGACTATCTCCGATACCTTGCCCTGACCTATAACACTGTATCCGTCACGGCCAAGACCCGTACCCATAAACAGTTCGTTTATATTCTTGAGCAGTGTCTTTGCTCCGTTTATCTTATATTCCGATTCGCCGCTCCTGTACAGCTTACGGGATATTACCACCTCGTCACTGTCTACCCTGAGCGCCCTGTCACAGTTATCTATAGTCAGCGTTACACTCGCAAAGCCCATCGGCTTTCTGCGTACAGTTCCGTGAAAGATAACATCCTCCATTTTATCTCCACGCAGACTTTTAGCGCCCTGCTCTCCCATTACCCAGCGCAGTGCGTCACTTATATTACTTTTACCGTTGCCGTTACTTCCGACAACAGCGGTCATCCTCTTGTCAAAATGCAGTATGGTCTTATCGGGAAACGATTTGAACCCGTATATTTCCATAGATTTAAAAAACATCAACCGATCCTCTCCGCACGGAAATCCGTGCCTTTCTCTTCCTTTATCTTAAAGGAAATTCCACGCTGTGAAAGCGCATTGCGGTTAGCTCCGCCCTGCCCGATTATCTTGCTTATATTACGCTTGTCCGTGTAAAAGACGTATTTTCCCCAGTCCTCGCACACAGCGTTCATCTTTTCCAGATACAATATGCTCTCGGCTATCTCACGCAGTGCCGGGTGATATACTCCCCCGACCATTTCCTGCTCAACATCACGGCTTGCGTGAAGTCCCATACGGATAACTGCGACCCCTGCCTTGTTAAACATATCGAGCAGCCTTGCACAGAGCCTTGTTGTCTGCTCAAAGGTAAAGCTGTCATAAACTCCGCTCTCGTGCAGCCTGCCAAGTTCGGTATTTTTCAGTATAACAGTAGGGTAAATCCTCACCGTGTCACAGTGGAGTGCGATAAACTCCTTTGCGGTATCAATGCAGTATTGCTCCGTGTCCTTATACAGCCCCGTCATCATCTGAAGCCCGAGTTCAAATCCGCTCTGCTTTATAAGCCGTGAGGCACGTCTTACGTCCTGTGCCGTATGGCCTCTGCGGTTAGCTGTCAGCACCTCGTCATTCATGCTCTGTGCGCCAAGCTCTATCGCCGTCATGCCGTAGCTTTTAAGAATGCCGAGTATTTCCTCGTCAATGCAGTCGGGTCTTGTCGAACAGCGTATACCGTCATACTGCTCCGGATATGCGTCTGTATAACGCTTGGCTACCGTCAGCAGTCTTATCATATAATCCCTGTCTATTGCAGTAAAGCTGCCGCCGAAAAACGCTATCTGCGCCTTCGTACCGCTGTCTTTAAGATTTTCAAGCTGTCCCTCAAGTATGCTTTCAAGCTCCTTTTCTGTGACAGGCTCGCTGTGTCCGCTTATCGTTTTCTGATTGCAGAAGCTGCATATATGCGTACAGCCGTAATGCGGTATAAATACCGAAATGTTAGTTTGTTTCATATCCCATAAGGCTTATAGCCTCTTTTGCGGCGCTCTGTTCCGCTTCCTTCTTGCTCTTTCCCTTACCCGTACCTATTATCTGACCGTTCAGAAGCACATTCGCCGTAAACTGCTTGTTATGTGCCTGTCCGCTTTCGTCACTTATCTCATAGGTAACACGTTCCTCGGGGTTCTGCTGGATTATCTCCTGCAATACTGTCTTGTAATCTCCGAGCAGGAATTTACCTGTGCTCAGCTTGTCAAGCGGCGGTATAAACGGCAGTATGAAATTCCTTGCCGCTTCAAATCCGCCGTCAAGATATATTGCCGCAATAAGCGCCTCAAATGCGTCCGCCAGTATCGAGTGGCGATCTCTGCCGCCCGTATGTTCTTCTCCTTTTCCCAGAAAAATATACTTGCCTAAATCTATTTTTCTTGCAAAGGGATAAAGTGCATTTTCACACACTACGCTTGCTCTTATCTTTGTAAGCTGTCCTTCGGGCAGATTGGTAAGATTTTCAAAAAGATGCTCGGACACAACAATGCTCAGCACGCTGTCGCCTAAAAATTCAAGGCGCTCGTTACTGCGCAGATGTTTTCCGTTTGTGTATGACGAATGAGTAAGAGCCTCTTTTAAAAGCTCGGGATTTTTGAACGTATAGCCTATTATCTGTTCAAGCTCTGTCATTTCTTTTCCTTTCAATAATTCTCACGGGAGGGAAGCCCCTCCCGCAAGCCAAAAATCAACCTTCCGTATTTTCCGACAGCACCTTTTCCATCTCTGCGATAACGTTTCTCTCAACGAAATCCTTGGCCTGTCTTACTGCGTTCTTGAATGCAAGAGCGTCACTGCTGCCGTGCGCCTTAAGCACGGGCTTTGCCGTACCTAAAAGCGGAGAACCGCCTGTTTCCCTGTAGTCCATCTGCTTGCTTATTTCCTTGATGCCCTTCATAGTAAACATTGCGCCTATCTTTGTACCGAGGTTGCGGAAGAATATCTTCTTGAGCGAAGCCTTCATAAACTTGCCCATACCCTCTACTGTTTTAAGGTAGATGTTACCCGTAAAACCGTCCGTTACAACAACGTCGACCTCGCCTAAAGCCGCATTTCTCGCCTCAACATTGCCCGTGAAATTCAGCGTGCTGTTTTTGAGCAGGGCGTAAGTTTCCTGTTCAAGCTCCCTGCCCTTTTCTTCTTCTGCACCGACATTCAGCAGTCCGACCTTGGGGTTGTCAACACCCATTATCTTGTTCATATAAACACTGCCCATAACCGCAAACTGTCTTAACATATCAGGACGGCAATCAACGTTTGCACCGCCGTCAAGCAGTATATACATATTATTAAGACCGGGCATTACAGGTGTCAGCGACGGACGCTTTACGCCCTTTATGCGCTTTACTATAAGAGTACCGCCCATAACAAGAGCCGCCGTACTGCCTGCGCTTATCATAGCGTCCGCTCTGCCGTCAGCTACCATCTGCATAGCCACGCCCATAGAGCAGTTCTTCTTTTCCTTTAATATCATCTTGGGGTTATCCTCTATCTCGATAACTCCGTCAGCCTGCTCAAATGTGATATGATCCTTTGAAAGCCCCAGTCTTTCAAAGCACTCGTCGAGCTTCTTTGTGTCGCCCGTCAGCACAATGTCAACTCCGTACTCCTTTACAGCGTCAACCGCACCCTTTACTACCTCGTCCGGCGCATTATCTCCGCCGAAAGCGTCTATAGCTATTTTCATAATCCGTTTTCCTTTCGTATAAAATCCGGTACTTATCGCTTTGCCTTTAATTTTTCACAGAGGGTCTGCCCCTCCCGTATCAAAACACCGACCGTTCAAAAAGCTGTTTTGCTGTTTTGCTAAACAGACAGACAGACCGCATTACCGCTGTGCAGTGATTCCCTGCTCGCAGAGTGCTTTTCTCAGATCCTCAAGTCCTCTGTCCGCAATCGTCCTGTATCTCAGCTTCTTGTCCTTTATCCTTTCGGGGAGCGGCGGAAGTATTCCCATATTCGCCCCCATCGGCTGAAAGTCCTTGTTCTCCGTGCTTATATGCCTTGCCAGCGCCGCTGTCATGCAGGTTTCGGGCAGTTCGAGCGGCTTTTCTCCGTCAAGCGCCCTTGCAAGATTTATTCCGGCTATAATGCCCGATGCCGCACTTTCGACATATCCCTCAACACCCGTCATCTGACCTGCGAAATATATGTTGTCGCTGTCGATAAGTCTGAAATTCTTATCAAGCAGACCGGGAGAATTGAGGAATGTGTTCCTGTGCATAACGCCGTATCTTACAAATTCCGCATTCTGAAGCCCCGTTATCATCGAGAATACTCTTTTCTGCTCTCCGAATTTAAGATTCGTCTGGAATCCCACAAGGTTGTAAAGCGTACCCTCGTTGTTTTCTTTTCTCAGCTGTACCACCGCATAAGGCCGTCTGTCTGTTCTGGGGTCGATAAGACCCACAGGCTTCATACAGCCGTAGCGGACGCTTTCTATTCCACGCTTTGCAAGCACCTCTACAGGCATACAGCCCTCGTACACTTTAAGATTCTCAAAGCTTTTGAGCTGTACGCTCTCTGCGTTTACAAGCTCGTTGTAAAAGGCTTCGTATTCTTCCTTTGTCATCGGGCAGTTGATATAATCCGCCTCGCCCTTGTCATAACGTGTAGCGAAAAACGCAAGGCTCATATCAATGCTTTCTGCGGTAACTATAGGTGCCGCCGCATCGTAGAAGCTGAGCGGACTTCCACAGCGCTCCTGTATCTTTTCGGCGAATATATCGCTTGTCAGCGGACCTGTCGCAATTACGGTATTGCTTTTCGGAAACTCCGTTATCTCGCCGTTTACGATTTCAATATACGGGTGATTAGTTATCATTTCGGTCACAGCGTCGGAAAACTCCGTGCGGTTGACCGCAAGAGCGCCGCCTGCACCGACCTTTGTTTTCTCTGCGGCTTTCATCGTCACAGAGTTCATATAACGCATTTCTTCCTTAAGCATACCGCAGGCACTGGCGGTATCCGCACTTTTCAGCGAATTACTGCACACAAGCTCCGCAAAGCCCTTGTACTTATGGGCAGGTGAATACTTTTCAGGCTTCATCTCACACAGCCTTACATGAAAGCCTCTGTTTGCAAGCGCCCACGCCGCCTCAACTCCGGCAAGACCTGCGCCTATCACGGTAACAGTCTTTTTATCCAAGTTTATCCTATCCTTATCAGTTTTCGTTCTTCTTATCCTCATCGGCGGGACGCACATATCCACAGCCGTCCTTGGCGCAGTATACCTGACCCTGCTTGCCGACCTTCTTGAAAAGCGTAGAACCGCACTTGGGACATTTATCCTCAAGCGGAGTATCCCACGTCATAAAGTTGCAGTCCTTGTAGTTCTCGCATCCGAAGAATGGCTTGCCCTTCTTTGATTTCTTCGCAAGCATCTTGCCGCCGCAGTGCGGGCAAAGTCCGCCTGTTTCGTTTACTATTCTCTTTGTATTCTTGCACTCCGGGAATCCCGAACAGCCGAGGAACTTTCCGTAAGGACCTATCTTTATGACCATAGGCTTTCCGCACTTGTCGCAGACTATATCGGTAGGCTCATCGGGTATCTTCACCCTCTTGCCCTCCATATCCTTTTCAGCCTTTGTCAGCATCTTGTCAAAGCCTGTGTAGAACTTTCCGAGTACCTCCACCCAGTCAGCCTTGCCTGCTTCTATCTTATCAAGGTCGCTTTCCATCTGAGCGGTAAACTTTGCGTCTACTATACGCTCAAAGTGACCTTTCATAAGGTCGGTTATAACTATGCCGAGCGAGGTCGGCTTTAACTGCTTCGCCTCACGCTCAACATAGTGCCTGTCAAGTATTGTGGCGATTGTCGGCGCATAGGTAGACGGTCTGCCTATGCCGTTTTCTTCAAGCGCTTTGATAAGGCTCGCCTCTGTATATCTCGGTGGCGGCTGAGTAAAGTGCTGGTTGCCCGTAAGTTCTTTTACTTTCAGCTTTTCGCCTACTTCAAGAGCCGGCAGTGCGCCGCCCTCCTCTTCGTCATTATCCTTGCTTTCTTCATACAGCTTTGTAAAGCCGTCAAATTTCACGGTATACCCGTTTGCCTTGAACAGACACTCTCCGCAGGTAATATCTACCGCCTTTGTATCAAGGAGCTGATTTTCCATCTGGCTTGCCATAAAACGCTCCCATATCAGCTTATACAGCTTGTACTGGTCGCCCGAAAGCGCAGACTTTACCTTTTCGGGAGTAAGCGTGATTATTGTCGGACGGATAGCCTCGTGTGCGTCCTGAGCATTATTCTTCGACTTGAATACTCTGGGCTTTGAGGGCAGATATTCCTTGCCGTATGTCGATTCTATCATCTGTGCCGCAGCCGCTTTTGCCTCATCGGAAATACGCAGGCTGTCTGTTCGCATATAGGTTATGATACCTACTGCGCCCATATCGGGTATCTCAACGCCCTCGTACAGCTCCTGAGCCGCTTTCATTGTACGTCTTGCGTTGAACGACAGCTTTCTTGACGCTTCCTGCTGTAAGGTAGAGGTGGTGAACGGCGGTGCGGGTGTTTTCTTCCTTGTGCTGTTCTTGATATTGGTGATGATAAACTCGCCGTTTTCAAGCATAGCAAGCACCTTGTCGGTTTCTTCTTTATTGAGCGCCTTGAACTTCTCGCCCTTTACCTCTGTCAGCTTTGCAGGGAATGCACGTCTGCTCGAAGCGGACAACAGCTTTGCGTCTATGCTCCAGTATTCCTGTGCCTCAAAGCTCTCTATCTCCTGCTCTCTGTCAACGATAAGCCTTACCGCAACCGACTGTACACGGCCTGCCGAAAGACCTCGTCTGACTTTCTTCCATAAGAACGGGCTTAATTTGTAGCCTACTATTCGGTCAAGTATACGTCTTGCCTGCTGTGCGTTGATAAGGTCCATATCAAGCGTTCTCGGATGGCTCATGCCCGCCGCAATACCGCTCTTTGTGATTTCGCTGAACGTTACACGCACAGGTGCGTCCGGGCTTATCCCAAGGACGTGTGCTAAATGCCAAGAAATAGCCTCTCCCTCTCTATCAGGGTCGGTCGCAAGATATACTATGTCAGCTGCCTTTGCATCTTTCTTAAGCTCTTTTATAAGAGCCGCCTTATCTTTTTTGTTCTCATACTTAGGCTCAAAGTTGTTGTCAACATCAACTCCGAGCTTCGACTTCGGCAGGTCACGGATATGACCTACAGATGCTACTACGGAATAATCCTTTCCGAGATATTTCTCAATTGTTTTCGCCTTCGCAGGCGACTCAACTATTACCAGATGGGACAAATTTTTCGTCTTCCTTTCCGTGCCGGCAATGTGCCGGTTCAAATTCGCCTTTCAAACCGCTTGTGCGTTTCTACACCTCGTCTGACGGCGGGCGGCTTTCGCCGCACCCTTTTAACATTTTATCTTTGCTTTTTTATTTTGTCTTAGCAAAACGGCAACGTGCCGCTTCAAATTCGCCTTCAAACCGCTTGTGCATATCTACACCTCGTCTGACGGCGAGCGGCTTTAGCCGCACCCTTTTAACATTTTCAGTCTGTCGAAAAACCTCTATCGTTCGTTATCAAAAATGGGGGTTGGGGCGTAGCCCCAAGCAGGGTGAGGGCGGCAGCCCCACACTCAGCCCCTTCCCTGGGGAAGGGGTTTGGGGATAGGGATAGAGAATTCGCACTACTTTATAAAAAAGCAGACTTTTTCTACAAGCTGAACATTTTATCTTGATTGGTTTTGTTTTATATTGTTAATTGAAATTCCGATATTCACAGGTAGAGCATAATACCTTGCCATATAAATAACATCACGATTCCAACGCTGAATTATAAACCGCAATTATTAACCGTATTTAACGTCAAGCTTACTGCCTGACCTTCGACATTTCCCACGCAATAACCGATGCCGCAACCGATGCGTTAAGGCTCTCCGCACTGCTTATCGGTATAAACAGCGACTTGTCGCACAGCTTTTTCACGGTATCGCTGACCCCGTTGCCCTCGTTGCCGATAACAACAGCGGTCTTTTGAGGCAGCTTTTCCTCTCCCAGCTTTACCGACCTGTCCGAAAGCTCCGCCGAATACACGGTAAATCCGCCCTTTTGCAAAAGCGTTATCGCTTCTTCGGTATCACAGCAGTATAACGGCAGTCTGAACAACGAGCCCATCGCACTTCTTACCGTTTTGGGAGCAAACACATCCGCACAATCTCCTGCAAGTATCACCCCGTCAATCGAAAATGCGTCACAGGAACGTATTATCGTGCCAATATTACCCATATCTTGTAAATTTTCCAATATTATAAACTGCCTGCTACTATCTATTGTACTTAAATTCAGAATTTTGTCAAGATGTCTTACCGTAATAAATATTCCCTGCGGCGATTTTGTGTCGGAAATGCTGTCCGCCACCTCCTCGCTTATTTGTATCATCTTACAGCTTTCCCTCAGCAGGCTTATACATTCGGGATATTTCTCGGCGGCGGCGGCAGTATAATATGCGTTTTCACCTAACGCACATCCGCTTTTGACCGCTTCAACCGCCAGCTTCGCCCCCTCGCACACGAAATACCCCGTCTGCCTGCGGTACTTCCTCTGCTCCGTCAGCTTGCGGTATTCCTTTATATATGTGTTCTGTTTAGATGTAATTTCCATATTTCTCCTTAACACTCAGTTTCTTGACTTTTGCGTGTCCTTATGCTAAAATTTCATTATCCGTAACGGACAAGAAAGGATTTTTTTTCATGATATTTTCCGAGCTAAGCCTTATTGAAAAGGAAACAGGACTTAAATACGATCCCGAAACCGCCACGCTCAGCGGTGTAAAGAACGGTGTTCCCGTTGTCGTTTTTGACAACGATAAAAAGCACAGATTTGATATAGTATGCGGTGCGGTCATCACCGAGCGCCAGTTCGGCAGAATATACATTATGGCTGAACGCTTTCCCAAGAAAACTATGCTCGGCATCGAAAATGTCGACGGCTGCGTAAACATTTACTGCAAGGGATATAATCTTATGCAGGAAAATCTGCCGTTGCTCATTGAATTTTTGGAAAAACTCACAGCCTATTTAAAAAGCGAAATGCGTAAAACCACTCCCATACAGGTGGCAAAAGTGCTTGAGCTTGAGGATTACACAATTCTCACAAAGCATATACGCTCAGACGGAACTGTCCGCCCTCCATATAATATAAGGGGTACTGTCAAAGGTATCTTAGGCGGTCTGCTCGGACTTCTGATCGGTTGCGCCATATTCGTTGTGTTTATTATGATGTCCGATCTTGTCGGCTGGCTGGGCGGTATAATCATGTCCGCCGCAGTTATTTCGCTCTACACCGTTTTCTCAAAGAAGCTAAAGACGGTCGACTGCATTATGACAGCCATTCTCACCTTTGCGGGCTGGGCATTATCAAACGGCTTTGCATACCTGTTCCAGATATTCTTAAAGGAACAGGAGGCAGGAAACACGGTAAACATAAACGGCATTCTTGCCGATCTTGCGAACTACTCAATGAAGTACACCGAGATTGCAGGCAACCTTATGAACCGCCTTATAGTAACATTCATTTTCGTGGTCGCAGGCGCAATAGGCAGTTATATTTTCTATTACAAGCATCACACAAAGGATATGTACTGATAACGATTATTATGTGCCTACGCACAGCCGCATTTCTTCCCCGTTATATAAAAAATCACACGCCCACTTATTATGGGCGTGTTGTTTTCTCTTAAAGAGCAGCCTTAGCCTTCTCAACAAGTGCAGTAAAACCTGCAGGATCGTTGATAGCGATTTCTGACAGCATCTTTCTGTTAAGACCGATATTAGCCTTCTTTAAGCCGTTGATGAATGTAGAATAGTTTGTACCGTTCATCTTGCAAGCGGCATTGATTCTTGCGATCCAGAGCTTTCTGAAATCTCTCTTCTTTAAACGTCTGCTGATGTAAGCGTACTGACCTGACTTCCAGACAGCTTCCTTAGCAGTCTTGAAAAGTCTGCTCTTGCCGCCCCAGTAGCCCTTTGCCAGCTTTAATGTTTTATTTCTTCTCTTACGAGTTGCTAATGCACCTTTAATACGAGCCATCGTTAAATTCCTCCTATAGTGAATATTGCGCCGAAACGGTCGCAGTTAGTTTTTATTTGTAAGGTATGAGCTTCTTAACTTCTGCAACGTTCGTCTTGTCGCAGTATCCTGCAGCACGGTTGATACGCTTTCTCTTTGTAGCCTTCTGTGTCAGTCTGTGACGACGGTTCGTCTTCTGGTACTTGACCTTACCGTTCTTGGAGATGTTAAAACGCTTTTTAGCACCGCTGTGGGTTTTGATCTTGATCTTCTTTGCCATGAGTGGAATCCTCCTTATTTAGTTTCCGCCGTTTTATCGGCGTCCTTCTTTGCTTTCTTACCGCCTGTCGCTGCCTTGGGAGCTACAACTGCCATATAGTTCTTGCCCTCCAGCTTTGCAGGCTTCTCACAAGCACCGTACTCCGAAACAGCCTCAAGAACTCTCTGCATAAGCTCCTCACCAAGATTTGCGTGTGAAAGCTCTCTTGCTCGTCTGTAACGAACCTTGATACGAACCTTGTCGCCGTTTTTAAGGAACTTTATAGCCTGATTAGCCTTCGTGTTAAAGTCGTTGGTGTCGATGTTCAGCGACATCTGTATCTCTTTAAGCTCAGCTTGTTTCTGGTTCTTTTTAGATTCCTTTTCCTTCTTTGACTGCTCAAAACGGAACTTGCCGTAATCCATTATACGACATACCGGAGGAGTAGCGGAAGGAGCGATAAGCACGAGGTCTAAGTCAGCCTCAATCGCCATATCAAGAGCCTGCGCCGAAGACATAATGCCGAGCTGCTCATTGTCAGCTCCGATCACACGGACCTCTTTTTCATTTATCTCTTCGTTGATGAGTTGTTCTTTTGTGCTGATTGTAAAGCACCGCCTTTCTGAAAACAAATCGTTTTATGCAAAACAAAAAGCGTGATATACTGCAATGCAGATTCTCTCACGCTGTACAAATATTACAGACAGATTTATAACGCCGTACAGCGCCGTAAACCGTCGGAAATTTCTGTAATTACCTCATTGAACAACCTTTCGGCGTAAATGGGTGAGAGTGCTTCTCTGCTTTTGTTTCACAATTTAATTTACCTGATGATTATACTACATTTATCCGCCGTTGTCAATAGGGAAAGTGAAAAATTTTCTGAATTTTGCTTTTTCTTTATACGCTGTTGATTTTTACTTAAAATTATGCTACAATAATTACAGCAAATAAGGAGGTGCATTTTATGCCGAATATCAAACCTGTTTCCGATTTACGCAATTACAATGCGGTTCTGAACGATATTTCCGAAGGTGAACCCGTATTCCTCACCAAAAACGGCAGAGGTCGTTATGTAATACTGGACATTGACGATTATGAAAAGCAACGTGCCACATTGAAATTGCTATCCGAACTTAACAAAGCTGAAAAATCAGCTGAAACAAAAGGTTGGCTGTCGGAGGCTGAAGCCGACAAAGCCATTGGAGATATAATATGAAATTACTGCTTTCTCCGCTTGCCGCAGACGACCTGCATAGTATTCACAGTTATATTTCCGAAGAGCTCGCCAATCCAAGCGCCGCAGGCAGACTCATAAAAGATATAGTCAAAGCTTACAAGCAGCTAAAAGATACGCCTTTAATCGGCTCTTTGCTTGATGCAAAGATTAATATAAAAACAGACTTCAGATATCTTGTCTGCCGTGGTTATATGATATTCTATAAAGTTGACGGTAATGCGGTCTACATATACCGCATTATAAACGGCAGACGTGATTATTGCCGTATACTGTTCAAATAGCTCAGACAGCTACACCCAATGCCCCTGATTTATCGGGGGCATTTCAGCTTATAGAAAAAAGTTTGTTTTTATAAAAACAGAGCAAATTCTCTAACCCTTTAAGAACGCTTTGTCGGCTTTGCGTCACTGTCTCGTCAGCCATCAGTGTCGATGCACAGATGCAACACTGAAACCGCATCTGGACATAAAACAAAAAACGACCGAAGGACAGCGTCAACAATGCCTTCGGTCGTTTTCCTATACACAGCTTACGCTCTTATTGCCGTCCGCCGTTTATTTATTCATCTCACGCAAGCTTTATCACGCCCCACTTGCCGTTCTCCTTAGCCCACGCCTTACCGTCATAAACCGAAGTAATATCTTCAAACCGACACTTCAGCACTTCTTTTCCGTTAACGTCAATAAGCCCCCATTTACCACCTTTGCATACAGGAAGATAGCCGTTTAAATAGTACATTCCCTGATTGCTGTCGGGCTTATCGTAAACACCTTTTGAATAACATTTTCCGTTATCATCAAAGATATATATTTTGTTACCTTTATAGAATACCAGCCTGTTATCAGCCGGAGGTGTAATTACCAGACCACAGTTATGTTTTGTGAAATCCGATAAACAGCCGTCATATTCGCACGGAATTAAAAATGTGTTTCCCCGATATAAGCCAACCTTAACTTTTTCCTCTATATGTTTTTGGTCATTTATATACGCAGAATATATGACTGTAGCATTTTTAACCTCATAGTCATTATCACGTATTCCGCCGTAATCATAGCGAAAAACAACACCGGTACTCAAATCATACACAAGTTCAGGAAAAATGCCCCAGTTATGCATATACATATCATGAACTTCCATTAGTTTTCCGTTATCATCTAGACTGTAGCATTTATCATCGTTTGCGTTTTTGAACGCAATCAGACCATATGGGTTTGTTATATAATCAAAACCTTGATTAACAATTTTTTTGCCCGAAGAATCAACTGCATATTTTTTTCCGTTTGTCGTCACAACAAATATACCATTAATTCTGCCGCCGGGTTCATACATATAGCTGCTGTACGGGTCATCAGGTGTCGGAGTTACTTTTGCTATCTTATATGTATAGCCATACGGAATTGATATTTCATCCTCACCTTTTATAGAGTCGGGATTTACTTGGCAATCCATCAGTATCTCCACCTCATCATACACATAACTCGGCTTTATCACCCAGGAATACTCCGAAGTCTGCGACTGTGCCGGCTTCTGCTCAGTCGGCTTCTTTGTTGACTGGCTTGTCGGTGCGGCCGTGACCGTTACCTTGCTGTCCGACAGAAAATCGTTATGTATAAAAGTACCGTCCTTCAGCTTTGCGTATCCCGTATCGGTCACAGCTACCACCGTAACCTTATCGTTGACGTTATACAGCTTTACCGTTTTTGCTCCGAGAACGGCTTTTTCCCTGCTGTAACAGCCCACAGCAACATACTTTGTGCCGTCAGCCTTTGTTTCTTTCCATTCCGATTTTACAGCGTTATCCTTCTTTGTTGTAACGGCTGTTGTTTCCGCTTTATTTGTGGTTGTAACGGCAGGCTTGCTCTCAGAAGATGTCTGCTCCTGCGTTTCCTTGCTTTCACTGCCGTTTGTTGTATCGGAAGTTACCGGAGCCGAAAATGATGCGGATGCATCGTCCGCCTTCTCACCCGATCCGTTATAAGAAACGCTTCCCTCTGACGAACAACCGCTCACAGCGAGCGCCGACAGAATCACCGCCGACATTACAGCCATTCTCACTCTTTTACCATTCATTGATTTTCTCCTTTTATCTTTATATTCGAATTTGCGAAAGCTGTAACTGCCGTTTTCGACACCACAGCTTAACCGCAAACTAAGCCCTTATGTCAATAATAACACTTCTGTTTTCACCGATTCAACAGCCGGGCAAAATCAGCACTCATAACAGCAAAAAAGGCACAGCCCACCCTCGTGGACCGTGCTCTGATTGTAATATTTTTCCGGTAAGACCTGCAATTCAGATTAAATCGTGCAAACCGACAAAACCCGAACTGCCAACAGCTTACTTAAGCTTACTTATCCGTAGCCGCCTTAACGCTTGCATACTCGCTGAACTCAGTCGTACTTCCCGTCTTTCTGAACGATTTTATTCTGAAAGAATAAGTAGTACCCTTTGCAAGCCCCTTGACAGTAAACGTAAGCGTGGTGTTGTTCTTTGTAGTAGCAAGCGCCGTCCACTTTCCGCCCTTATACTGCTCGATAACATAGCCCGTAGCCTTGTCATTCTTGCTCCAGTCGAGCTTCACCGCCGACTGTGAAACCGCACTGCCCTTGAACGTAGCCACATTCGGTATCCTCGTCTTGCCTGCGATTCTCACATAATCGCTGTAAGCTGTAACACCGCCGCTTGTCTTATATGCCCTTATTCTGAACGAATAGGTGGTATCATTCTTAAGTCCCTTAACAGTAAACTTAAGCGTGGTATTATTCTTCGTGGTAGCAATTACCGTCCACTTACCGCCCTTGTACTGCTCGATAGAATAGCCGGTAGCCTTGTCATTCTTAGCCCACTCAAGAGTTATCCACGAGCCTGTTACCGATGTGACCTTGAAATCGGACACACCGTCAAGAAGCGTAGCCGCCTTTATAGCCGTATACTCACTGAAATCAGTCGTACTTCCCGTCTTTCTGAACGACTTTATTCTGAAAGAATAAGTAGTACCCTCTGCAAGCCCCTTGACAGTAAACGTAAGCGTGGTGTTGTTCTTTGTGGTAGCAATTGCAGTCCACTTTCCACCCCTGTACTGCTCAATAACATAGCCCGTAGCCTTGTCATTCTTGCTCCAGTCGAGTTTTACCGCACTTGCAGAAACCGCACTGCCCTTGAACGAGGCAACATTTGCTATCCTTGTCTTGCCTGCGATTCTCACATAGTCGCTGTATATCTCCGATTCGCCCGAAATAACATAGGCTTTGATTCTGAAGGTATATGTCGTGTCCGCCGCAAGTCTGTTTACAGTATATGTAACCGCTGTGTTACTGCTCGTCTTTGCAATCTGCGTCCACTTACCACCCTTGTACTGCTCAATGATATATCCCTTTGCGCTTGCGTTCTTATCCCACGCAAGAGTAAGCGAGTTTGTACCCTGAGTCTTTACCTTCACCCCGGTTAATTCTGTCGGCTTTAACGCAGGCGTATAATTATCTTTGTAGCTGTAACCGCACTTTGTACAGGTATGAAGAGTGTAGCCTTGAGCCGTTTCTGTGGGTTTAACTACCGTGCTTGTAAAACTGTGAATGTGCTTTTCAGAGCTTGTTCCCGGTTCTTCGGTCATATCATAAACAAAGTATTTATCGGGAACAGCATCAGTATTTCTGTCTACCTTAAGCGCTTTGACCTCATCAGGTGTCAGCGTCACCATATCAAGATACTTTTTATCCAACTGACCTTTTTCGACAAACTCTTTTATTTTGTCATAATATGCGTATCCGTTTTCAAACGAGCCGTAGCTTGCCGTCCATATATTATCATCGGAAGAATAATTAAATAAAACATTATTCTTTTTAATTTCAACAGAAGTGACCGTGCTATATGACACATATTTTCCTGTATCATAGTTGTATTTGTACTCGGTCTTGTATTTTACAAGAGGCAGATCCGTCTTTATGAAAATACTGCTTGTAGGATGATTCTCGAATTTTTCTCCCGGAACAAAATTCTCATATGCATCAACATATCTGCCGTCTACCCATACATCTGAAGCATATCCGAGATCTCCGCCCCAGTATATTTCACCGCCGGCATTTCCGGCATTTTGAGTGCTGAAATAGTCTCCGTCGCCGTCCTTATAAAGATAGCTGTATCCGATACCCGAGCCTCCGAATATGCCGGTGATTGTTATCAGACGCACCCATGAGCCTTCCCCTACAGTATCATAAATACTCTTCCATGTAAGTGCATCCTCACGGGGTACATCGTCCTCCATCTTTATCGAGGCATAATATTTCAGCAGTTCCCTTAAGCTGTCCGTTGTCAGCTTGGCAGAGCTGTTTGTGAATGTAAAATACTGCTTTATCTTATCGTTGCTTATACCCTGTCCCTCGCCGGTTCCTGCGCCTCCGTAAGAACGTGTTTCTCCGTTATACGTTACGTCTACAAGATAATGATAGTCTTCGTTCCACGACACCTCAGCCGTGTTGTCAAGCCTTTTTGCTACCGTTGACATTACGCTCGGAAAGCCAAGTGAATCATAGCGGTAAGGATAGGCTGTCGATGCAAAAAGCGGTTTACTGTTTTTGCGCTTATACGGAGATTGAATATAGAAAAGCTGATCCTTGTGCGGAGAAGTGGACATTCCCCAGTAATCACCGACTTTGTACAATTCGCCCCGTATATATGATCCGCTGTAAAGACATATCGAAGAAAAACCGCTCTCTACCGCATCCATATTATCGAAAAAATCCGATTTCGTCGCATATGTGTCAATAAGATAATCGACATCGTCTTTTAATGTCGGAAGTCTTAGCTTAACACCGGTATCTTCCCATGTTGAAGAATAGTAGGTACTTACGTTACTCTGAAGTTCGACCTCTCCGCCATCAGTGTATGACCCTCTGAAAATATATCCCCCGTCAACTCGGCCTGTCTGAATGTTCTCATACTTTATATCTTCATACAAATACAGGCAGTCATTCCAAGAATCCCGGTTCGGACTGATATTTCCGTTATCGCCGTAGATTGACGATTTATCAATAAATCTGAACGAGCAGGGATCGGGATTATCCGTCTTTACAAAGAAATATTCGTTGAACGGCTCAAGGAGCGGAGTTACCGTATAACTGTAATCGGTGACGCTCTTTTGGGCAGATGCGCTATTCACTTTTTCTGCGCCGGCAACAACAGCGACCCCTCCGCTTGCTAACGGAAGATTATTGCAAAGCGGAGAACAAACGACTGTAGCAAGCATTATAGCCGCCGTAATTCCCGAAGCGGTTTTTCTGATTCTCATACTATCTCCTCCTGAAATTTCGCAATATATAAACAGGCACAGCCCCTCGCAAAAGAGCTGTGCCAAAATATCAATTATTTCTTATTCGCCGGTTGATATTTGTCTGAACATCTCTCACGAACACTGTAAATTAAGCTGTAATAATTTATCTTAAGTATATCATTGATAAAGTCGATTGTCAAGCCAGCGGCTCACTGTTTATGCATCATTATGCCGCCTTATTGCCATCACTGCTTACCGCTTTCCCCCATATATTCTCTTTCCCATCTACATATTATGCAACAACAAAAGACACGGCAGCTTACGCAGGCCGTGCCTTTATTTCTTAACCTATTGGATTTGCCGTCTTTCGACCTCACTTCCCGCCGAACACAAAAATCGCCAATATGATAATTGCGAGCGAGCCTATGCAAATTATCCAGTTTCTGTTATAGATCCGGTTCATCTTCTTCTCGTGTTCCATGCGCTCAAGACGCTTTTTCAGCTTGTAATCGGGTTCACGTTTCATACTTTACTCCTTTCGTTTCACGCTTATGAGCCAAGCTCCTTTTCCTCTCGATTGCCATCTCGATCCACGCCTCGTTTTCCTGCTCTATAACGGTTTTCCCGCCTTGCTTCGCCATATCTCTTATAACTTTCTGCAAATCGAAATAATCATTGTAATCGCTTATTTTACTCCAACTATTTCCTTTGTAATAAAACGTATCCGCTGAGCAGGTTACTCCTTCCTCATTTAAATTCCACAGCTTCTGCAATATATAACTGTCAATCGGGGCGTGAAGCCGTTCCTCTTTTATGTCATTCGGCAAATCCCCAAGCAGCCATAAATATTTGAGCACCATATTGAGCCATTTCTGCGCATTTCCGTATGTAAAGATAATTTTACTACCGTTCACTTTATCATAACAGCCTATAATTTTCCCGCAAGTTTTTTTGTGCCATTTGTCAAAACTTTCCTTGTACCGAGCAATTGACTTTTACAATGTAAATTTCTTCCTTAATCAACTTCGTCACTTTGCTATATGCAGTATATGATTTATCAATAAGCAGATTACCTATTAATGCATATCATTGCATTTTACTGTTTAGTTGTTGTAAAACAGTTTTTATTATATCATATATCAAATCATTTACATTAAAAATCACTTAAAGTCAGTCGAAAACCTATATTTTTAACAATATGGGGGTTTGGGGCATAGCCCCAAGCAGGGTGAGGGCGCAGCCCCACGCTCAGCCCCTTTCCGGGGGAAAGGGGTTTGGGGATAGGGATTGAGAACAAGCACTTTTTTGAAAAAACATACTTTTTCTACAAGCTGATCTCTTAACACCTTGCTCTGCTTGTCGAACTGTTCGTTACTCATAAGCTTCCTCGAATTTCCATATAATTACATTCAGACTTCAACAATTTTTTCGCTTACAGTTTATTACTTTTATTGCAATATTCGGATAAATTCAGCGTTATAATTCATCGAAATTCATCACTTGTCGCTCAAAGCGTGATTTCTCACTTTTTCCTGATTATATCTATGATCTGCGTCATCGGATCCTCGTTGTTTGATCCTATTATTACATCAGCTGATGATTTTACCTCATCGTGTGCATTACTTACAGCAACTCCCAGGTCGGCACTGCGTACCATTTCAGCGTCATTCGGATAGTCTCCTGCCGCCACAGTGAACCTGTCCTCGCTTCCCGTCACCCTCAGAAGCTGCTTATATCCGTAAGCCTTGCTCACGCCCTCGGGCAGAAGCTCGTAGAAGAACGGCGCAGACAGCACCCTGTTCGTCCCCTCAGCGCAATGCTCATCTATGAACCTCGCAAGCTCAGGCATCTTGTCCTCAGGGTAGGCAAACAGCACCTTAAGCCAGCCCTCATGCGGAATATCATCAAGTCTGCATACATCTCCGTGTACGTTCTCCAGCGCCATGTGCGCCCTCTCCACATCGTTCAGAGCAGGCACATATACCGTGTGCTTGTGAAGCACCTCTATGCCTACATCGGGGAACCTGTCCATTACCAGCTTTATGTAATCTCTGGCTTTCTGCGTAACCTCGCTCTGCCACAGGAATTCGTCCTTGTCAAAGTCATACACTGCCGACCCGTTGAAGATGACCGCAGGTATCCTCAGCTTCAGCTTTTCCGCAACCGGACGTGCCATTGAATAGCCTCTGCCGGTAGCTATCGTGAACATTCCGCCCTTGTCGCAGAATTCGTTTATAGATTCCATATCCCTTGGAGAAATCTCTTTCTTATCGTCAAGGAGCGTGCCGTCAAGGTCGCTCATTATTATTACGTTTTTGAAGTCCATAATTTCTTTCCTTTGTTCAAGCCGTTTATATCTCTGTCTTCTGCGTTTCAAGGTTTGCGAGCAGCTTTTTGAAGTAGTCGGGCAGCTCGCTGTCAAATTCCATATACCGCCCGTCAGGGTGGATAAATCCTATCTTTTTTGCGTGAAGGCACTGACCGCAAAGCCACTTCGGACTGCCGTTTCCGTACACCTCGTCACCCGTCACCGGATGACCGATATATGCCATATGCACCCTTATCTGATGCGTCCTTCCCGTTTCCAGACGCAGCCTTACAAGCGTATTGTTCCTGTATGTCTGCTCGACAAAATAGTGGGTTACCGCCTCTCTTGAATTCTCGGTCGTAACGCACATCTTCTTGCGGTCGGTCTTGTGTCTGCCTATCGGCGCATCGACCGTCCCGTCCTCTTTTATAACGCCCTGAACGACCGCCATATATTCCCTTGTAAAGCTGTGTACCTTTATCTGTTCGGCAAGTATATTGTGTGCGGTATCGTTCTTTGCTACGATAAGAAGTCCGCTTGTATCCCTGTCTATCCTGTGGACGATACCGGGTCTTATAACCCCGTTTATCCCTGACAGGCTGTCGCCGCAATGGTACATAAGCGCATTGACAAGCGTTCCGCTGTAGTGACCCGGCGCAGGATGCACCACCATTCCCTTAGGCTTGTTCACTACCAGAAGATCGCTGTCCTCATAGACTATATCAAGAGGTATATTTTCGGGCAGAATATCCGCAGGCTGAGCCTCCGGCACATCAAGCGTCACTGTATCTCCCGTTTTGAGTTTCTGATTCTTGGCGGCAATTTTCCCGTTTACAAGACAGCAGCCCTGCTCAATAAGAGCGGCGGCTGCTGATCTGGTTATTCCCGTATCCTGCAATGCAAGAAACTTGTCTGTTCTTTCGCCGCCTGTTTTACAGGTAAATTCGTAATGCAACATTACCCTCCATAGCGGTGTTATTTATCTTCGTTTTTCGATTTCTCTATTTCCCCGGCTGCTGTACTTTTCTTTGCCGAGCGTTTGTTCTTCTGCTCTTTTATCTCGTCTGCTACAACAAAAAGCAGTAATCCAAGCGCTCCGAGAACGGCGCATATATCCGCAATATTGAACACGGCGAAGTTGATTATCCTTACATCGATAAAATCAACTACCTCGCCTCTTATCACTCTGTCGATAAGGTTGCCGATACCGCCTGCCACTATAAGCGACATGGACCATATATACGTCGGCTTCTTCACTCTTTTTGAAAGCATCAGATACAGCATAACAACGATAACCACAGCCGTAAACAGTATGAGAAACAGCTGTTTTCCCTCAAGGATACTGAAAGCGGCACCCGGATTTCTCTCGTAGGTGATATTCAGTACATTTGTATCTCCGAATGATATTATCGGTATCGACTGGTGAAGCTGCATATTACTGTCAATCAGTATCTTTGTCAGCTGGTCAAGCCCGATAAGTCCTGCGGCTGCCGCAAGAGCGATATATAGCATTAATTCCGATTCCTTTCGTTGTCCGGTATTTTTCTGACTTTATTTCAGTTATTATAATTACTTGTTCTTTCCGAACTCAAGCTCGGCTGTGGGAACGTTCTTTTCTTCCTTTTCGTTTTTAAGGCTGAACAGGACAGAATCGCCTGTTACCTTTTCTTCCGCCTTCTTTTCGGGCGCAGGCTTTACTTCCGGAGCGGGTTTAGCTTCGGGAGCAGGTTTTGCCTGAGCGGGCTTTGCCGGAGCGGGTGCAGGCTTTGCTTCGGGAGCGGGCTTCTTGGCGAAGGCGCTGTCCTCAGGCTTTCTTGCCTCAACTTCCTTAACGGTATTTATCACGAACTCATTCTCGCAAGCCTTCGGCATAGCCTTAATATTCTCAATATGTGCGCTGTATGCGGCAAGAATCTTGTTTGTATAGTCCTGCACTTCTTTTCTTGTTCTCTGGAGAACTATCTGTTCTCTCTCGGTCTGCTGCATCATAATTGTGTGAATCTCGGCAGCCTTTGCGTTGGCATCGTCAACGGTCTGCTTTGCTTTTGCATTTGCTTCGGCAAGATTCTTCTCGCCGAGCTCCTTCTTCTTTGTCGCAAGAGCGTCTGCGTCCTTGATAGTCTTTTCAGCCTTTTCCTGAGCGTCTTTTCTTATCTTTTCGGCATCTTCCTTAGCCTCGTTCACTACAGCTATACCCTGCTTTTTTGCAATGAGCAGAGCATCTCTCAGAGCGTCCTCATCCTTACGGTACTCTCTTATTTTTTCCGCAAGAACCTCCAGCTTCTTTTCAAGCTCCTCGTTTTCATTCTGCAGCTTCTTGTATTCGATAGATACGTCCTTTAAGAAAGTATCTACCTCGGCGGCATCGTAACCGCCACGCTTAACCGTATCAAATTCTTTGGATACTATATCTTTAGCATTCACGGGAAAGTCCTCCTAAATGTACTCTAAATATATTTTTTAACAGTAATATGTATATTACCTTTTCTGCCTGTTTCACCGATACACTGCAATACGAACTTGCCTTTTCCTCTGACGGAAAACACATCGCCCTCGCTTAGCTGCTTTGACACATCGGTACATACCGTGCCGTTCAGCGTCACAAGCTGTGGTGTAATGTACTTTTCCACAGCACCTGTTCTTGACGTACAGGCGACGCATCTGACAATATTGTCAAGCCGCATTGAAGCTACCGAAAACCGCAGCTCCTCATATTTTCTTGCGGGCAAAGTAAAGCCTGCCGCAATGTCCGTCTGCACCTGCACTCCGACCCTGCCTATTTTCGTTATACTGTCAGAAATAAGCGGCGCTACCTTTTCATAGACAAACACTGCCGCCTTCCCGTCGGTAACGAAAATATCCCCGACAGTGTCACGCTCAATACCGAGCGCCATAAGCGAACCCAGCACATCTCTGTGGGTCACACTGTCCTCTTTTCTGAAGGTGAACGTCACCGCTTTTATCGGGAACTGTTCAGCCGTGTTTTCATCGGACACAACGGCATAGGATGCATCGGAAATTGCACTGCCGTCAAAATAATACGACGGGAAAAGTCCAAGACAGCATCTGAGCGGATCTGCATTTCCTGCGCCTGCGCAAAGCAATGCCGTAAGCCCTTTCGGGATACCGACAGATTTTATCTGTGCAAGCTCGCTTTCGGACAGGAAACGGGTAAAATACGGGCGGGATCTGTCAAGGCAGTCCCTCGCCGCATTTTGTATATCTTTGACAAGTTCACGGTCTGCCATATCAGTCCAGATCGTCGAAAATATCCTCGCCCGAAATGCTGCTGATTTCGTCTATGAATTCGCCTGAAATATCAACGTTGTAAGGTGCGAGAACGTATGTTGTATCTGCGATTCTCTTTATCTCGCCGCCCGTTATGTAGCTTACACCGCCTAAGAAGTCGATGATACGGGTAGCTATATCCTTATTTGTGTTGTTGAGCATAAGGATAACCGTTGTCTTGTTCTTGTAAAGCTCTGCTATCTCGGCTGTGTCGGACAGCTTCTTGGGTCTGTTTACAACAAGGTGCAGAGTTGTGCTTGCATTATAAGTGTATATCTTATTTGCGTTTGAAGCCTGTGACGAGCTGCGTGAAGGAGCCTCCTGCACAGGTTCTTCCTTTGCGGATTCAAGCTCGTTTGAGTAGCTCTCATCGTCATCCGATCCGCCCCATCTTCTGATTGAATTTTTAAGTCCTTCTAATGCGCTCATTGTTTGTTCCTCCGTTTTTATATTTTCGAATAATTTCTGTAGCCGAAAAGACCGCTGCCTATCCTGACTAACGTTGAGCCGTACTTTACGGCTGTTGCATAATCGCCCGACATACCCATTGACAGCGTATCCATGCCGGACAGGAAAGAATATTTCTGCTTTGAATTTTCAAAAAGCTCCTGCATTGACGCAAAATACTTTTCATCGCAATTCACCGGCGGGATGGTCATAAGCCCTCTTATCCTGACATTTTCAAGCCCGGATACAGCTTTTGCCGTTTCGATAAGCTCAGACGGTGCAATACCGCCCTTTGACTCCTCACCGCCTATATTGATCTCAAGGAGTATGTCCTTTACAAGCCCGTGACTTCCTGCTCTGCGGTCTATCTCAGCCGCAAGCTCGACACTGTCGACCGAATGTATCATACTCACCTTATCAATTATATACTTTACTTTGTTTTTTTGCAAGCCCCCGATGAAGTGAATTTCGGATTTTTCCGAATAATTTTCGTATTTTCCGAGAAATTCCTGTACTCTGTTTTCACCCAGCAGGTCTATGCCAAGGCTTTCGGCATAGTTTATCTTTTCGCAGGGTACTGTTTTTGTGACAGCCATAATACGAACCGTATCACAGCGTCCTGCTTTATCCATAGCTTCGGCTATATTCTGTTTTATAGCCGTAAAATTCAGCTTTATATCCTCAAGCGTTGTTTCTTCGGCGGATTTAGAGATTCTTTCCGTCATAAAGATCCTTCCCTTCAACTATAACATCATCGTAAAGCGACAGATAGCCCGACTGTCCCGAAGTATCACGGACAATGACATAATCCTCGCTTGAATATATGCGGTCTACCTGTACGAAGTAAGCCTGAGAGCCTTTTTTCACATAGACTCCGATGTTGTTTTCCTTGTCAAAATGGATAGCGGACGAAGCTATGCGTATGCCGTTATAGCTGTCTACAAGCAGCTTGAACCTGCCGACTCTTGACGAGGCGATAACCGAATTCAGATCATCTGCAGAGAATATCGCAACATAATCGTTGTCATACTTTTCGACATTTTCGACCTTTGCGGTTATCTCCGTCTGGTCTGTGCCGAGAATCAGCCGTACCTTTGTATTTTCCGTAAGGACAGCCGCCTGACCTTCTGTAAAGGTCGCCGCCAGCTTCCACTTATAATCGTCTATCATCTTGCCGATAATGTCGCCGGAAGCTGTTGTAAGCTCAGGCGTCTTTACCGTTTCGGAAATTTCAGCAGGCGTTATACTGTCGATGTTATCGTATGTTATCTTGCTCTCGTACCCGTCGATGCTGCTTACGAAATAGCCTGTTTCATCAGCCGTGACCTGAACGGGCGAAGCCGAAATCCTGCCCTCAAGCGTCTTTATCTTTGAGTTGAGCGATGAAATCACCGATGAATAATCATTCACCTTGCCCTTGACCATATCACGCTTGCTCTGCAGATTGAGCATTTCGTATTTAAGCTGTGAAACGGCGGTATAATCACCGCTGTTTATAGCTGTTATCAGCTTGCTGTGCTTTTCGGTTATCAGCTTGTCGAAAGCCTCTATCTGAGAATTATCGGTACCGACAAGGCTCTGTGCGTCCGTCAGCGTATCAATCCTCGTTTTCAGCTTATTTATATCCGCAGTAAGCGATATATCGGCCGCCGAGCCGTAAGCATTGGCTATAACGCTGTTCTTGCCGACCTTTGAGCCGTCCTCGTGCTCATACTGTATCGTGCCGTTTATCTTACGGCTGACGGTATGCTCGTTTCGTGCAAACACGCCGTAAAACTCGATAGTATCCTGAGAATCGTACTTCAGTGCCACCTCTGTTTTATAAGAGTGCTCGCTTCCCGCAAAAAGCTGGCCTGCAATGGTCAGGAGCAGAAATATGGCAAGAACCGCAGTTACGAGCTTGGTTGTTATCGTCCTGTCCATATATCCTTATTCTTTTACATCTTCGCTGTCGGTCCTGTCGAATGCGTCAAGGATAGATACAGCTCTGAGAGGTGTTATTGTCGAGATAGCGTGCTTGTATATCAGATTCTGCTTTCCGTCTGTATCAAGGATGACAGTGTAATTGTCAAAGCCTCTTACAAGTCCCTTGAACTGAAAGCCGTTTGTAATGTAGATAGTTACAGGTATCTTCTCTTTTCTCGCCTGATTTAAAAATACGTCCTGTAAATTGAGTTCCTTTGCCATTTTGATTACGTCCTTTCTTTTCTCCGCTTTTTGCGGAACATAAAATAAAATAAAATCATAACTGTTTTTGTGATAAATCACAGCTACAGATAGCTTAACTTATATTGTAACACATATTGATTGAAAATTCCATAGCTTTATGGCAGTTTTGGGAGATTTTTTCGACAGACGGGAATATCACTTGCTTTTGTTTCTTACACTGCCGATATAATCTATTGCCTCGTCAACAATCTGCGAAAAGTTCTTTTCTCCGTCAGCCTTGATATAATGGATTCTTTCGTCACGGCGGAACCATGTAAGCTGACGCTTTGCATATTTTCTGGTTTCCTGCTTCAGCTGCTCTACGCAAGGTGTAAGCTCACTTTCGCCTTTAAGATACGGCATAAGTTCCTTATAGCCTATCGCCTGCGCCGCCGTAGGATAATCGTCAATATCAATAAACTGCCTTGCCTCCTCGACAAGTCCTTCTGCAAGCATTATGTCAACACGCCTGTTTATTCGGTCGTACAGCGTTTCCCTGTCATAGTCAAGCTGTATCATACACGGCTCATACGGCGAAGGGGCAAGCCTTGAAAGGCGCTGTTGCTCGCTCATTGTCTTTCCCGTAGTCTTGTAGACCTCAAGAGCTCTTATTATCCTGTTGAGATTGTTCTCGTGGAGCTTTTCCGCCGTTTCGGGATCAATTTCACGGAGCATTCCGAGCAGAAAGCCGTTGCCCTTTTCCTGCGCCAGCTTACGCAGTTCGTCACGGTATGCGTAGTCGCACTCGGTTTCCTCAAAGCTCAGATTGTCGATAAGAGAGCTTATATAAAGTCCTGTGCCTCCGGTTATTATCGGAAGCTTTCCTCTTGCCGCTATATCTGCGATAATACCGTGTGCCGTCTTAACATAGTCAGCTACCGAAAAGCTGTCGTGAGGGTCGAGAAAATCCATAAGGTAATGCGGTATGCCCTGCTTTTCCTCCTCTGTGGGCTTTGCGGTGGCTATGTTCATACCTCTGTATATCTGCATTGAATCGGCTGAGATTATCTCGCCCGAAAGCCTTTTTGCAAGCTCGACCGAGAGAGCGGTCTTGCCGGAAGCGGTAGGTCCGCAAACTACTACGATAAACTGTTTATCCATAACTCAACTCCTGTTGAAGAAGCGTTCTATCCTGTATTTTGAAAGCGAGGTCATAACCGGCCTGCCGTGCGGACAGAAGCGTATTGTCCTGTCATTCATCACTCTGTCGGCAAGTGCCTGCAATTCGAGAATATCCGTATCATCGTGCGCCTTTATCGCCGACTTGCAAGCCATCGTATGAAGCATATCGTCAAAGAGAGCGCCTTTCTGGTCGGTGGCAGTATTCATAAGCCGTTGTGCGACATCGGATACTATTTCCTGCGGCGAACATTTCACTACGGACGGCATTGCGGTTATCTGCACTGTGCTGTCATCGCAGAAAACAAGCTCTATACCGCTTTGCTCCACATATTCGTAATACTCGTGCAGTGCCTCGTATTCTTCGGGCGACAGCTTAAGCTCGGTTTTGTCGATAAGAAGCTGTGAGGTGGTCACAAACTCCTCTTTCAGCTTCTCAAACCTGATACGCTCGTGGGCGGCGTGCTTGTCGATTATTATAAGCTCCTCGCCCGCCTCGCACAGTATATAGGTCTTTAAAAATTCTCCGATAACACGAACACTTGTTTTTTCGGGCTTCGGCTCGTCTATCCTTTCAACCGTTACCGGCTTTGCGTTTATAAATCTGAAGCCTTCGTCAGTTTGCGGTACTGTTACGGGAATATCGTCCGTATCATCGTCAACGGTGACAACAACACTGCTGCTTACCGCCTTATATGACGGGATGTGCGGCTCTTTTGGCAAAGGTATTTCGTCAATAGCTTCACCTGTGTTTTCTTCGGGCTTTGCGCTGTAGTCCAAGCGTGTGCTGTGCAGTGAAACGGGCTTTATTGTGCTGTCGCCGTATATTTTTTCGGCCTTTACCGTTTCGGACGGTTCTTCGGGCTTTATATCAACGACCGGACGTTCCTCAGACAAAAGCGGAAGCGTTACGGGGATATGTGCGAGCGTCTGCTGTTCACGCTTTATTATTTCGGGGTTGTGCCTGAAATAATCGTCTGCGTTATCGTATTTCTTCGGTTTTTCAAGCTCTATCTGCCGTTTATCGTCTGCGGCGTTCACCAGTGCGTTCTTTACCGCAAAATACACCGCATCGAACACAGGCTTTTCATAAGCGAAGCGTATCTCGGTCTTTGCGGGGTGTACATTTACATCGACAGTTTCGGGAGAAAGCGATATGTTCAGTATGCAGGCAGGGAATTTTCCGACCATCATACTGTTACGGTATGCCTCCTCAAGCGCCGCCATACAAGTGGTGCTTTTTATATATCTTGTGTTCACGAAAAACGTCTGCATACTTCTGCTGTTGCGGCAGAAAAGCGGAGATGAAACATAACCGCTTACATCTATGCCGTTAAGCGAAAAGTCAACGGGAATAAGGCTGTCGGCAAACTGTCTGCCGGATACCGCCTTTGCCGCAGATAAGAGCGAACCGTCGCCCGATGTCATTCTGACGCTTTTGTTATCTCTTATGAATCTGAAGGAAATATCGGGGTGGGAAAGAGCAAGTCTGTCTACCGTTGCCGCTATGAAATTGCCCTCGGATATGTCTTTTTTGAGGAATTTAAGTCGTGCGGGAGTGTTGTAGAAAAGCTCCTTTATCACGATAGTCGTGCCTGTGGGACAGCCGCAGGATTCGTGCTCCTTTTCCTCGCCGCCTTCGATAATGTAACGTCCGCCGAGTTCATCGCCGTCCTGCCGTGACATCATCTCTATCTTTGCGACCGCCGCAACGGACGCTAACGCTTCTCCTCTGAAGCCCATAGTCATAATGCCGGTAAGGTCGTCGCCTGTGCGTATCTTGCTTGTGGCGTGACGGAGAAAAGCTGTCGGCATCTGAGCGTAAGCTATGCCGCAACCGTCGTCCGTTATACGCATATAGCTGATACCGCCGTGCTTTATCTCAACGGTGATATGCCGTGCGCCTGCGTCTATTGAATTTTCCACAAGCTCCTTTATTACGGAGGACGGGCGTTCTATGACCTCGCCTGCCGCAATAAGCTCCGCTACGCTTTTATCAAGCAGTCTGATTTCGGGCATTGGTTTTCCTTTTCTTTATAAGGCAATACCGCATAATTATTGTCGTGCGATTGCGCAGTCAGATTTTTCGTCA